>MDTC01108711.1_pt1 | contig 47095 bp, 46 predicted proteins | sample 811181 | NCBI WGS metagenome assembly MDTC01 (sample SAMN05326644, study PRJNA326480) | marine metagenome | isolation source: seawater | place: Pacific Ocean: North | collected 2011 | reverse complement strand
TCCAACAGAGCCGTGGTAGACCACCACGTTGATAGGCTGGGTGTGGAAGCGCAGTAATGCGTGCAGCTGACCAGTACTAATAGCTCAATTGGCTTAATTTATGCACTGAAAAAAATTTTATTGAAATGAAAATAACTTTTCTTGGATATAGCTCAAAAAAAACAAGTCTTATAAAATTTTTAAGAAGCAAGAAAAATACGGTTAATGTTTTTGGCAATAAAAGTGTCAACAAAAAAACATTAGCAAATTCAGACTTAATAATATCTTTTGGATATAAAAGAATAATAAAGTCCAACTTATTAAAATTTTCTAAGAGACCAATTTTAAATCTACACATATCATATTTACCTTATAACAGAGGTTCACACCCTAATTTTTGGTCATTCATGGAAAATACCCCTAAAGGTGTAACTATTCATGAAATGAACAAAAGAGTAGATAAAGGCTCTATTGTCTTTAGAAAAAAAATATCTTTTAAAATGAAAAAAAATTTAACATTTAAAGCAACTTACAATGTTTTAATTAAAGAAATTGAAAAATTATTTATTAAAAATTACAGTAAAATAATTTCTGGTAATTATTCAAAAAAAAAAATCAAACTAAAAGGTTCATTTCATAGAAAATCTCAATTGCCTAAAGATATAAAAAATTGGAATATAAAAATACTTGAATATTTAAAATACTATAATAATTGATTTTTAAATATAGGTTCGTCTATTTTGAAATTTTTTTTCGATTTTTTTCCAAGAATTTTAAAATATTGTGAAGCACAAATACCTATTTTGGGTCTTAGCACAGAAATATTTTTTTGAGAAATTTTTTCATGTTTTTTTATATTAGTCTTAGCAAATATTGATCTACGGAATTTAATATTTTTCATTAATACTTTTTCTCTCCTAGTTTTATAAATACTTTCAAATATCTCTAAACTTATTTTTTTTAAATCTTTCATCATTTTTGGACCTATAGAAAATTTTGAGTCAGGTGTTTTTTTATTATCTAAATTAAAATGTTTTTCAATAACGACGACACCCAACGGAATTGAAGCTATTGAGGAAAAAATATTATCTGTATGATCAGATAGACCAATAAGATACTTTTTGAATTTTTTTTTAAGAAAGTTAATCTTTATTAAATTTGTATCTTTTAATTCTGTTGGATAATTTGAAACACAGTGCAGAATAATTATTTTCTTATGGTATTTCTCTATTATTTTTATCGCATTCTTGATTTCACTTAAACTAGCCATTCCAGTTGAAATTATTATTGGTTTATTTTTTGAAGCTATATATTTTATTAAATTATGATCAGTTATTTCAAATGAAGCAATTTTATAAATTGGAACATCAAATTTTTCAAGTAAATCAACTGCTCTAATACTAAAAGGACTACTGAAAATAATTTTTTTATATTTTTTTGCAATTTTGAAAGCATCGGCATGCCATTCAAAGGGTGTGCAGGCTTTTTTATATAAATCTGAAAAATATTTCCCTTTCCATATACCTTGTTTTATTTTGTAAAGTTTGTTTTTTTTTAAGACTGTAATATCTTTTGGTTCATAAGTTTGAATTTTAATAAGATCAGCACCACTTTCACAAGCTTTTTTAATAAGTTTCAAAAATCTGGATTTATTACCATCATGATTGCCTGATATTTCTGCTATTATTTTTGGAGGCTTATCATAACCAAAGTCTAATTTATCTTTTGTAATTTTCATAAATTCTTATTCTATTTAAACTGTCTAAGTGATATTACTTTAATATATGAAAAAAAATTATAATAAAATAATTAATCAAATTCAAAAAATAAGGTCTAAAAATAATGTAAATTGGATGAATATTCTAAAATTGGCATTTAAATTAGATCCTAAAAATGCTTCAAATATAATGAGAAAAATTAATTATGATGATAAAAAAATATCAAAATTATTACTTAAACTATCAAAATAGAATAAAATTATTAAATGAAAACAATTCCATATGGACGACATTTTATAGATTCTAATGATATAAGATCAGTTACAAAAGCACTAAAACAAGAAAAAATTACCTCTGGAAAAGAAGTTTTAAAATTTGAAAAAAGACTAACAAATTTTTTTGGATCCAAATTTGTTACAGTGTGTAATAGTGGAACATCTGCTCTTTTCCTGGCCTTTTCATCAATTAATCTTAAAAAAAAAGATATAATCATAATGCCTTCAATTAATTTTGTTGCATCATATAATGTTGCAAAACTTTTTGGAGCCAGTGTCTTTTTAGCAGATGTGAATAAATACACAGGTCAAATGTCACCTAATGACATAATAAAGTGCTGTCAAAAAAATAATATAAAGAAAATAAAAGCTATATTAACAATGTATAATGGGGGATACCCACAAAATGCAGAAAAATTTTTTTATTTAAAAAAAAAATTCAATTGCTATATCATTGAGGATGCTTGTCATGCCCTTGGCGCAAAGTATAAATATAAGAAAAATTTTTTAAAGATAGGTTGCTGTAAACATTCAGATATTTCCACATTTTCACTACATCCTCTAAAGAGTATAACAACCGGAGAAGGTGGTATAGTCACAACGAATTCAAAATTTTTAGATAATAAAATTAAGAAAATAAGAAGCCTTGGAATTAATAGAAAAAAAAATACTCATTGGGATTATGATGTTTTATACAATGGTTTGAATCTAAGATTAAATGATTTTCAATGTGCTTTAGGATTGAGTCAACTAAAAAAATTAAATTCTTTTTTAAAATCAAGAAAAGTTATTGCAGATAGATATACTAAAGAACTCAAATACAATGATAATATATTTACACCAAATTATTCTTCGAATTATAAATCCTCATACCATTTATATATAATTAATTTTAAAATAAAAAATTTAGCCATTAAAGAAAAATTAATTAAATTTATGTTACAAAAAAAAATAATTTTGCAATATCATTATATTCCAGTGTATAAGTTTAAAGTTTTTAATGATAAGTATGAAGGAAAAAATGCAGAATATTATTATAAAACTAGTGTAAGTTTACCAATTTATCATGGACTTAAATTTCACGAACAATCAAGAGTTATAAAATTATTAAAAACTTTTTCTAAAAATTATTTATCTTAGGTTTTGATAAACTCAATTTATTTTTTTACTTTAAAATTATACGAAAAAAGATATAGATAGCTTACTGTAGGAAAAATTGAAAAAAATTCTAAATATATTCAAATTTTTTATCAAAAAAAAATATTATTTCGATTTACCCTCAACAAAAAGATTAGTTTTAATTAATTCTGCTGGATATAAATATTTGAAACAGGCATTAGACGAGGAACTATATCTTATCGATTTAAATAAATCGTTAAATTTACAAATAATTATGAAAGTTTTTTTTAAATGTTTAGTTAAAAAAAATTTAGATCCGTATGTGGAAGAATATCTAGAGTACTTAAAACCAGAAGCTGTTTTTTGTTATGCGCATAATTATATGCAGTTTTTCAGAATCAATAAAAACAAAGACATAAAGTATATTGCAATCCAAAATGGTAAAAATCACGGAAATAGTTTATTTTCAGTCTTTGACAAAAAAAAAAATAACAAAAATTTTAAATGTGACCTTTTTTTTTGTCATGGAGAATATGATAAAAAAATTTGCGAAAAATTAGTTCAAGCAAAATATATAAAAATTGGATCATTTTTAAACAATTCAATAAAAAAACAAAAGAAAAAGTATAAAAAAACTATTTGTTATTTATCAACTTACAGAAATTTAAAAAATCAATCTTATTCATCTTCTCATTCTATGGGCAAGGATATGAGTTTTGAAGAATGGTATAAAATAGACAGAATAATTGTAAATTTTTTAACTGAATACTGTAAAGAGAAAAAATTTAAACTTAAGATATTAGGATCTACTAATCCAGTTGGAAAACTAAGTTTTAATGAAGATATTTTTTATAAGAAAAATATTAACTTAAAAAATTGGAATTATTTACCAAAGAAAACTTTCAAGACAAATTATATCAATATAGATGAAAATGAAATTACCTGCTTCATAGACTCTAGTTTAGGATACGAGTCAATGGCAAGAAAAAATAAAGTTGCTATTTTTGCTGTAAGAGGTGACTTTTGTAAAATTCAAAATTTTAATTTTCACAATAATTATTTACCAAAAAAAGGATTATTTTGGACATCAGTATTTGATCAAAAAAAATTTAGACAAATTCTTGACAGTTTAATTAAGATAAAAAAAAATAAATGGGAAAAAGAATTAAAAAAATATAATGAAACTATAATTAAATTTGATGAAGGAAACAAAATTTTTTTTAATACGCTTAAAAAATATAATATTAAAACAAATAGAAATTATTTTTTTTTTAAGTAATTTTCATAATTTAATAAATTATAATGAATAAAAAAAAAATTACAATTATTGGAGCAGGTTTATATGGTTGCTTGACCGCTTTGAAAATTAAAAATAAATATAAAAATTATAATGTAGAAATAATCGACTCAAAAAACGATATACTTGAATCATTAAAACCAGTAAGAATTGAAAAAATTAAGATTAACAACGGTTTTCACGCTATAGATCTTCCTCGTGCTCAAAAATTTTTTAATTTTTTAAAAGAAAAAATAAAGATTAATTTACAAATAAAAAAACAAAAAAAATTTATAATAATAGAAGATGATATTTTAGAAGAAAACTTTGATTTAGATAATGTAGAAAAAAAATTTAAAAAATATTATTTAAAGTCCAATATTAAATCGAGAAATTATCATACGCTTTATAAAAATTTATCATCAAAATTACAAAGCAAAATGAAGATGTGCAGCTCAAGATACTCAAATGATATTGAAAATGTTTATCATCTATTTATCCCTTGGTTTTTACCTAAACAATATAAGTTAAAAAGTACTGATGAAGGAGAAATTTTTAGATCAAAAATTAGAGATAACGACATCAAAGCTTATCACGGATTTCCATCTAAAAAAATTTTTTATAATATGAAACATAAAATTAAAAAATCTGTAAATGAAAATAAAATTAACATTATAAAAAATACAAATGTAATATTAAATGGTAATAACTTATACAAAAATAAAGTTGAGAAAAATTCAAAAATTCAAAGCGACAAGATATTTTTATGCAACACACCAATTTTTATTTTGAAAAATTCATCAAAACTTATCTCAGATCTCAAAAAAAATAAAAGGTATCTAGTAAATCTAATAATTTGCTTAAATTACAGCCTTAGCTATTTTTCCGAAATCTTATGTTTAAATACTAAATTTCCTGAACTTTCTCGAATTAGTTATATAAATAAACGTAATAATAAAACTTACTTGCAATTAGAAATTTTGCTTAAAGATCCACAAAATTGTAATGAGACATTTTTCAAAAATAGAATAAATAAATTTATTCTAACTCTTAAAACAAAAAAAAAAGTAACTAAAAATAAAATTAAAATAATTGGATTTAAGATTACTAGAGAAATTTATGGTCCATATAACAACTCTCATCTAAAATCTGAAAAATATGTTAGAAAAGTTATTAAAGACAGAAAATTAAATATTTACGGAAAATTTCCAATATTTCCTATTAATATTTCAAAAACTTGGATTTATTCTGATGAAAATCTAAAGTTTTTAAAGTAAAAAGTGTTTCCTAAAATTATTTATGAAAATTTATCAAGATAAATTTTATTCAAAAATTGAGAGTAATGCTTTTTTTAAGAGATGGAAAAAAACTTATATTAAAAATTCAAAACCTGAATTGAGACCATCAAAAGCAGAAATTTATGATAATTTAAAAAAAAAAATAAAATTGAATAATAAGAATGTCCTAGAGATCGGTCCATTTATTGGAGACCTCCTATATTTTTTGAAGAAAAAACATAATTGTTCTATTTATGGCATTGAACCTTCTAAATATGCTTGTAATTTTGCAAAAAAAAATTTCAATATTAATATTGAAAATAGAACGTTTTTAAATTCAACTAAATTCTTAACTTCATCTAAAAACTATCAAAAATATGATTTAATTATTTGTGATGATGTACTTTCTTGGGTTAGTAGAGATATAATTTTTCCAACTCTTGCTTCTTTTGACTGGTTATTAAAGACTAATGGTTTTATTTTTTTTAGAGACTTTTACCCAAATTACAATTTTGCTGTAAAAAACCATCATTATCCTAAAAAAAAAATATATAATTTCAAACAAAAGTTTGGGCATAAAGAATTTTTTATCTTAACTGGAAAATATATTTTAATAAAAAATATTGTTAGAAGTAGTTCAAAATACCAGACTATTAAATCAAAAAATAAAAATACACTATTTTGGTCGGATTGTATTTTAAAAAAAGTAAAAAATTTTACTCATCCAATAGAAAAAATTTAAAGTAATCTCAAAATAATTTTTATTTAATCTTAAGTTATTTCTTTAAGATTATATGTACTTCCGAACTAACATAATTTTTATCTAAAGTACTTTGTAATTCATCAATATATTTTCCTAAAAACTTATATAATGAAACTGATAATATTGAATTTTTGTTAGATTTAGATGTTATAGAAAGAGTTCTAAAAATATCATTAAAATCTTGTCCAAACCACCATTCTCCCTTTTTTTTAAAATTGTTCTCTCTAATAAAATAATCAATAGATTTTTTTGTATATAGATGAGTATGCGCACCTCCTAATTGTCTTGGGTATATATTTGGAAACAAATGTTCTATTAATGTAATTAAGCTAAAAAGTGGCAGAGATAAAAAAATAAACTTTATCTTTGAACTTTTAAAGATTTTTAAAATTTCTCTTGGATTTTCTAAATGTTCCAAAACACCAATTAAAACAAGACAATCAGCTTTTGAATTTAAGATGTATTGTTTAATATCATTCATTTTAGAATATTTAAGTTCATTTTTAGATAATTTTTTTTTACCATAATTTACAAGAGTTTTGTTAGTTTCATATCCAACACCTCTTATTCCAGCATTTTCACATGCTTTTAAAAAAAGACCTCCTCCCGCTCCAATTTCAATTATTTTGACATTGCCAAGAACATTTTTAAGAAATTTTGCTTTTGGATAATAAATTTTTTTTACCCTTTCATTAAAAAATTTTAAATAATTTTGCGCATATTTTTTTCCATTACTTGATGCATAAATTTTGTTTAAAAAAATTTCATTTTCTAAGAATTCTCCATTAAGATGTTCACACCTTTTACAGATAAAATATTTAATTCCAAATGATTTAAAGAAATTGTTGGATAATTTATTTTCACAGTTTTTACAAAAAATTCTTTTTTTACAATGTTTAATATATAATTTATTTACATTGATAATTTTTTTTAAATGAGCATTATTATTAATAAAAAATGTTTTTTTAATTGAAGATAAATCACTAGATTTTTTTGAAAAATATTTTTTAATCATTTATTAATTTTTGATAGATAACTTAGCAAATATATATTATTCATTAGAGATATAAAGTATAAATGAAATTATATCAAAATTTTAAAATTAAAAATAAAATTGCTATCGTTATTGGTGGATCAGGTCAACTTGGTCAAAATACCATAAACGTATTATTAGAGGCTGGGTGTAAGGTAATTAATTTAGATTTATTTTCATTCACAAAAAAAAATAAAAATAATTATTTCTTTTATAAAACAGATATTACAGATGAAAACCAAATTATTTTTAATAGAGATGCAATAAAAAAAAAATTCAAAAAAATTGATATATTGATTAATCATTCACATTTTAAAGGAGGAAAAAAATTAAAAGCTAAAAATAATTTTTTTTCAGAACTTAAAAAATATCCTTCAGATATTTGGAAAAAAACAATTGATGTAAACATTAATGGAATGTTTTATTCAACAAAACATTTTTTGCCTTTATTGTTAAAAAATAAAACTTCTGTTGTTGTAAATACCTCATCTACATATGGAAAGATATCTCCTAATAAAAATATTTATGGCAAAAGCGGAATAAATTGTCCAATATCTTACACAACATCAAAGTTTGCTGTGATAGGTTTTACTAAATATTTAGCAACCCATTATGCTGATAAAGGTTTAAGAGCCAATGTGTTGGTACCAGGAGGGATAAAGAATCCTAGACATTCTACTTCATTTAAAAAAAACTATGCTGCAAATACTCCTTTAAAGAGATTGTCAGATGAAAAAGAATATAGAGAAGCTATTTTATTTTTAGTATCTAATGCCTCATCTTATATGAGTGGATCCGAACTAGTTTTAGATGGTGGTTGGACAGCTTGGTAAAATTTAATTAAAGTAAAACGAAAATTCGATGAAAATTTTAATAGTTGGTAAAGGCTCAATAGGTTATAGGCACGCAAAAATATTCAAATCTTTAGGATGCAATGTTTCCTTCTTAAGGACAAATCAATCAAATATTTCAAATAATGATAAAACTACTTTCAAAGAATATTTTGATATTAGAAAACTAGATAGTAAATTTTTTGATCTAGTTTGCATATGTAACCCAACATCATTACACATAAAAACTTTACAAAAGTTATTATATTATTCAAAAAAATTTTTTATAGAAAAACCAGTAGCATCTTCTGAAAAAGATTTAAAAGATTTAATAAAAATTAAAAAAAAACATAAATTTGATATTTTTAATGGTTATATGTTAAGACATGATCCAAGAATTAAATTTATAAAAAAAAAGATTGATTTAGAAAAAGAAAAACCGAATATAATTAATTTTATTTGGAGAACTTATTTACCTTATTGGCATCCTTATGAAGATTACAGGTCTGGATATGCTTTTAGCAACAAATTAGGTGGAGGAGTAGTTAGGACTTGTAGCCATGAAATTGATCTAGCATTATATTTAAATGGCTCAGTCAAAAATGTTAAAGTCTACAAACTTAAAGATAATTTAAAAGGTCAAATAGAGGGTGCGGTTTTAATAGTTTTAAGACACACAAATTATAGCATTTCAAACATACTATTAGATTTTTCTTCAAAAGTATTTGAAAGATATTTTGATATTTCTTTAAGAGAAAAAATATTAAAATGGAATTTCAAAAAAAACTATGTCGAAACAATTACAGAAAAAAAAAAAATAAAAAAAGTTTTTAGAAAATCTAATATAGATCAAATATATGTAAATCAAGATAGATATATACTTCAAAATTTAAAAAAATTTTACTCGAATAAATTATGGAGAAATGTTTTATTAACTGAAAAAATAATTCAAGCTTGTTTAAAGTCAATAAAAAACAACAAAACTATTTACCTTAGCTAGTATTAATTAAATCTCTTAAACCTTGTTCTAATTTTATTTTTGGCTTCCATTTAAATGTTTTGATAGTTTTGCTAATTTTTGATTTTGAATAATAATTTTTTTCGGTTTTATTTGGTTCTAAATATACAATTTTGTGATTTTTACTTGATAAATCGCTCAAAATATCTGACAGTCCTTTTATAGAGACATTTTTACCTGAACCAGCCTCAAAAATTCCATTTTTTTTTAACAAAATGCATTTTTTTATTAGACTTATTAAGTCTAATATATGGATATAATCTCTTACATTCTCCCCTAACTTAATTTTTACTGTTGTATTCTTAAACTTTTTTATGAGGTGATTAATATAGTATTTATTATTTGTTGTGCCTCCATAAACATTAAAAATTCTCAAAATAGTAAAATTCAAATTTTTTTTTTTATACTCTTTGAGGATTAGTTTCTCACATTTTTTTTTTGCTAACGTATATTCATTAATAACCTTAATTTCATTAGATATCCTTTTTTTATTTTTAAAATTAAACGATGCAGTAGATGGGAATATTAAAAATATTTTATTTTCCTTACAAATATTGATAATTTTTTTCATATTATGTAAATTTCTAATCAAATTTTTATTTGAATTTTTTATTAAAAATTCAAAATGTAAAACATGAGAATAATTTTTTAGAGATTTGCTATTAGGAATTTTATTTAAGTTTAGATTTTTAAATGTAAATATGTTTTTTAAATTTTTTTTCAAAAAACTACCAATATAACCTTTGTAACCAGTTATAAGAATTTTTTTTTTATTCATTTTGAAATAATGTTATAAGAGTATTGCCTAAAAAGTATATAAATGTAAATTTAATTCAACATATGAAAATCATTTTTTTTTCGGAATTTTCAAGAAAAATAGGTTCTGGTCACTATATTAGAAGTCAAAGGCTATTCAATGAATTAAAAAAAAAGTATGAAACACAATATTTCTTAAATAAAAATAAAGTATTCATCAATAATTTTTTAAAAAAAAATAAAAAAAAATGCATTTATATATTTGATTTGAAAAAATATGAAAAATTTCACAATTCAAAAAAAAATTTTTATATTTATTTTGATAATAAAATTTACATGGGAAAAAATTCTATAAATATTAATCCACTTTTTCCTGATCATAAAAACTATAATGGACCTAAATGGCACGTTTTTCCAAAAGATTTTGATATAAAAAAAGTTTTTAGAAAAATAACCAAAAAAAGAAAAATTTTGATTTGTCAGGGAGGGACAGATCCACATAATAATATTCCAAAATTAATTAGTATAGTCAAAAATAAAATAAAAAATGTGGAGTTTGAGCTTCACGTTTTAATTACTAATAAAATATTGATATCAAATAAATTAAAAAAAAAATATTTATTACATGAACATAAAAATATTAAGAAGTTGAGTAAATTTTTAAAAGAATATGATCATATAATTACTGGATGTGGTAATATATGTCTCGAAATAAACTATTTAGGCATACCTTCAACTTATGTTTCAAGTGAAAAAAGAGAGATAAAATTAGCGAAATATTTTAAGAAAAAAGGTTTCGGTAATTTTTTTAAGGTGACTGATGCAAAAAAAATTAGAGAACATTTACATAAACAGTTAAAAATCTCAAAAGATGGTAAAATTAATATAATGAAAAAAAAAATTAAATACTTTAGACATGATGGATTGAAAAATATAAATAAACTTATTGATAAATTGAAATATGAAATTTAAATTTAACTCAAAACCGTATTTTATTGCTGAAGTAGGTGTTAATCACGAAAATAATTTAAATCTAGCAGAAAAAATTATTAAACAAGCAGCAATTGGAGGAGCAAGTGCTGTAAAGTTTCAAACATATAAAGCTGAATTGTTAGCTTCAAAAAAAAGCCCTGCTTATTGGGATACCTCAAAAGTAAAAATTAATTCTCAATTCAAATTGTTTAAGAAATATGACAAACTTAAAGATAATCATTATGTAAAATTAAAAAAAATTTGTGACTATTATAAAGTAGATTTCTTATCAACTCCTTTTGATAACCAGTCCGCACTAATGTTAAACAAATTAGTCAAATATTTTAAAATTGCTTCAGCTGATATTAATAATAAGCCTTTATTAGATTGTATCTTAAACTTTAATAAACCTGTAATTTTTTCAACAGGTGCTAGCAATCAAAAAGAAATAGATAATACTTATAATTATATAAAAAAAAGAAACAATAAAATAGATATTGCAATACTACATTGTATTTTATCTTATCCCACTCAATATGATGACTGTAATTTAAACGCCATTAATTTTTTTAAAAATAGATATAAAAAAGCATTTATTGGACTTTCAGATCATACTATGCCTGATGAAAATATGATTATTTTAACAAAAGCCTTTGAGTTAGGGGCAATTATTATAGAGAAGCATTTTACTGAAGCTAAAATGAAGGGAAAAAAAAATAATGATCACTTCCACTCAATAAATTATTTTGACTTACAAAAATTTTATAAAAATATTAAAATTTTAAATCAAATTATTAATAAAAGATTTACTAGAAGAAAAATTTTAAAATGTGAGGAAAAATCAAGAAAGTTCGCAAGAAGAAGCTTGTACACATTAAATAAAATTAAAAAAGGAGAAATTTTGAGTCAAATTAATATTATCCCAAAAAGACCAGGCATAGGGATCAGCCCTTTAGATATTGACAAAGTTTACGGAAAAAAGGCTTCAAAAAATTTAAAAGAAGACTATTTGATTAAATGGAAAGATTTTAAATAATTAATGATTAATCAAAAATATTTTAAAAATAAAAAAGTTTTAGTTACAGGTGGATCGGGTTCTATCGGTTCAGCAATTGTCAAAAGTTTATTAAGAAAAAAATGTAAAATTGTTAGAGTTATGAGTAATGATGAAAACGGAATTTACGAACTAAGCGAAGAGATAAGTAATTTGAGTTCTAAAATGATTAAAATTAACAAAAATGTTAAAAAATTCACTGATAAGATGTATAAGTCTGGAGTTAGATATTTGATAGGTGACATTAGAGATTTCAATAGATGTATAACTGCCACAAAAAAAATTGATATAGTTATACATGCTGCAGCGATGAAACATGTTCCTATTTGTGAATATAACCCTGAAGAAACAAAAAAAACCAATATCATTGGAACTAAAAATTTACTTAATGCTTCTTTAAAAAATAATGTAAAAAAGTTTATTCTTATAAGTACAGATAAGGTTGTTGACCCTAGTTCCGTTATGGGAAAAAGCAAATCTATTGCCGAACGGCTGGTAATAGAGAAACAAAGGAAACAAAAAAAAATGAAAATTTCTGTTATTCGTTTTGGCAATATTCTTTTTTCTAGAGGTTCAGTTATTTTTAAATTCCTAAAACAAATAAAACAAAAAAAACCCCTTACTGTAACAGGGCAAAATATGAGCAGATTTTTTATTACAATTGACGAAGCAGTAGATAAAATTTTAACTGTTTTAAAAATTTCAAATGGTGGTGAAGTTTTTATAATTCCAAAAATGAATGCTTTTAAAATTATAGATTTAGCTAAAGCAATACAGAGCATCTTTAAAAAGAAAAACAGAATTAATATAATTAAACCAAGAGAAGGTGAGAAGAGCTACGAAAAATTACTGGACGACAACGAGACAATTTATAAAAATATAATAAAAAAAAACTTGGCTATAATTGCAAAAAAAAAGAAAGGATCATCTAATTTTTCAATCGACTCGAGGTATGAAAAACATTTAACAATATCGGAAATAAAAACTATACTGTTAAAGGAAAAAATAAATAAAATAACTTTATAAAAAAATTTAATTTATATATCTGACTGCTTTTTTAATTTCTGTAATACAATTAAGCTTTTTTAAACCTGGAAACTTTTTCTCAATTGTCTTCATTTTAATAAAATCATCTATATTATCCAAAACTAAAAAATTGTTATGATCTAAATTAAAAAAATTTTTATTATACGACTTAATTTTCAATTTTGAATTTTTTCTAAAATCCCATGTAACATGCTCTAAGGCTTGACTAGATAATTTTTTATTATTAAAAAAAAGTTTTGTTTTTACTAATTCGCCCGCGAAGTGAGATAGCGGTTTTACATAGCTGTAGTCATAATCCCCTATTTTAAAGTCTTTAATCATTTGTTTTACAATTGAAGGTTGAATTAAGTATCCATCTGAAGTTAATCTACAAATATATTTAGGTTTAATCTTTTGATCCTTTAAAAATTTTTTAAAACGTTCATAAACATTTAATTCAGAACCATAAAATATTTTTATATTATTTTTTTTTGCGACATCTTCTAAAACTTCGTTAAATTTTTTTGAACCGGATACTATATAAACATTCTTCCCATTATTAATTTTTTTGGCAATTCTCACCACTCTATCAATGACTTTTTCATTAAAAAATTCGAAAAAGATTTTTCCTGGTAGTCTAGTTGATTTAACTCTGGCCTGGATTAGAATAAAAACTTTATTAGAATATTTCATCATGGATGTTTTATTTTATTAATAGAATATATTCAAATTATGTTTATATTATTAATTTAATTTTCTAATAGATAAAAGATAATTATAAATTCTAAAATGCGTAAAATATATAAAAATTTGTATTTAACAGATTTTGATAAAAAATTTAATAAATATTCAAAAAAAGATTTTTTCTTGGGTGAATGGTGTTTTGATGACATTAATGAATTGACTAATAAAAACTTTATAAAATACCATTGGTCTAAAATTGAAAGAAAAAAGAAAGATTATATTTTTCTTGAAAAATTCAGAAATGAACTACTGGATACTTTATCTAAAGAATTAAATAATTATCATCATACAAAAAAAAATAAAAGATATTGGAATATATTGTTAGAACCTTGGTTGACAACTTATTTAAGTGTAATTTTTGATAGATGGCAAACTATTAATGATGCTTTAAAAACAAATAATTTTTCAATTAATTTTTATAATAGCATTATGAAAAAAAATTGGTATTTTTTTTTTGAGCTTTCGAAATCTCTTTCATCGGATCCAATTTATAATCAAAAAATTTTTCAGAGAATACTTTTAGAAAATTGTTTTAAAAATAAAGTGAATTTTAAATTTATTAATAGTAAAATTAATTATATATTTAAAAGGGATAATTACACAGATAATTTTTCATTTTATAGAGAAGTTTTAAATAAACTATTACAACTACTTGATAGAATCCTATTAAAAAACAAAAATAACAATTTTATTTATTTTCCATTTAGTTCAATGACTATGATTAATAAATTAAAATTGAAATTTTTTTTAAATCGTAAAATATTATTTTTTTTTAATGAAATTGAGGATATAGAAAAAAAAATAAATGAAAGAATTCAAAAAGATACTACAATATCTACATTAAGGACAAAAATCATAAAAAATAAAACAGAAAATAAATTTAAAAGTTTCATTTATAAATATATACTTTCAGATTTACCAACTGCTATTTTAGAAGATTATAAATTTATCTATGAATTAGTATCCAACATTAAAATAAGTCCAAAAAAGATAATAGCTTCAGCAAATTATTGGCATAAGTACAGCTTTAAATTGTGGATAGCTGAAAGAATTTTAGATGGTTGTAATTTTAATATTTTAGACCACGGCCGTGGTTTGCCATTACAAAAGGAAATATTAAATTTTGAAAATTTATTTTTTGATAAAAAATTAAGCTGGCATAAACCTATATCAAAAAAATATATTCAAGTACCAGCTTTGCATTATTCTAAGTATAAATTTTCTAATTCTATTGGAAAATATTGTGCTGTAATTGGTTATGAAGGTCATAAATATGGAAATATTATAAATTTTCATGCCCAATCTACTAACTCTCTTAAGTCTTATTTTCAAATCGTTGACTTTTATAATAAATTAAACGGTGAAATTAAAAAATTATTTTTAATTAAAACAAAAAAATATAAAAATTTCAAATTTTCGTGGAATTTAGATAAATTTTATGAAAAAAAATTGGGTAAAAATAAAATTTATAAAAAAAGCAGTTATATAAATTTTATAAATGATTCAAGGATTTTAATTTGCACATATCCTCTCACAACTCTATCAGATTCAATTTTATCCTCTAAACCTACAATTTTAATAATACCAACTAATTGTTATTTTTTTCATAGCAAATTTAATAAATTAATTAGACAGTTAATTCAAAATAAAATAATTTTTTATGATCCAAATAAAGCTGCAAAACATATAAATGATATTTGGGCGGACCCAAATTTATGGTGGAATTCTAAAAATATTGTCAATTTAAGAAATAAATATAAACAAAATTTTTGTAATTTTGATAAGAATGCTATTGAAAACTGGTGCAAAATTTTAAAAGTCTAATGTCTCAAAAAAAAATTTTTTTAATTGATGAAGGTGATTCATACTACAAAAGAAATCTTCTTCTGCATGAAAATAAAAATCATAATTTTATCTGTCAAAAAATATTGGAGCTTTCAAAAAATAAAAAAAAAATTAATATTCTTGAAATTGGATGTGGTAGGGGTGATTTATTAACAAAACTTTATAATTTAAAAAAAAGTTTTAAGTTATTTGGAATAGATCCCTCCAAACAGGCCATTAAAAGCAATAAAAATAAATATATAAAACTTAAAAGAGGCACAGCAGATAGTTTACCATTTAATGATAAGAATTTTGATTTTGTAATTTTTGGTTTTTGTCTTTATCTTGTTGATAAAGATTTGCTATTTAAGGTTGTCTCTGAAGCAGATAGAGTTTTAAGGTTTAGTGGTAACATTTTGATATATGATTTTTACTCAAAAAACTCATCTGTTAGCAAATACTCTCACAATAAATCTGTTAAAACACATAAAATGAATTTTTCTAAATTATTTATAAATCACCCATTTTATAAAATTATTTACAAAAAGTTTGGAGATCATACGGACATAAATAAAAAACCTAAAGTACCAAGAAACCTAATATCAATGTTTATATTAAAAAAAAATGTTTAAAGAAAAAGGATTAGTATTAGGTGGAGCACAATTCTCATTTAATTATGGTTTAAAAAAAAGGGGATATAGAGGTTCAAATCAAGAAAAATTTATTAAATATTCTTATAAATGTGGATTTAGAGAATTTGATAGCGCATATAGTTATAATGTAAAAAATTCTACTTATAAACTTTTAATTAATCATGGCTTTAAGATTTCTTCAAAATTACCATATTTTGAAAAAGTAAATAATAAGCACTTAATTAAATTTTTAAATAATAAATTTGAAGATTATTTAAAAAAAAAAAAAATTAATAAATTATACATTTTATATATACATGACACAAAAATTTTCAAAAATGAAAAAAAATTAAATTTGATTTTTAGTTTTTTACAGAATTTAAAAAAAAAAAAAAAAATTGATAAAATCGGATTTTCGATTTATTCGCCGGAAGATTTATTGTATATAAAAAAAAATTTGAAGTCGCAATTTCCTGATGTATTACAAGTGCCTTGTAATTATTTTGATAGAAGATTTTGTAATACTAAAACTGTATCATTAATGAAGAAAATGAAGTCCAAAATTTATGTAAGATCTATTTTTTTGCAAGGATTGCTTTTAATGGAAAATAAAAATCGACCTAAATATTTTCTCAATTTTGAGGAAAACTTAAAATATTGGGATGAATATTGCAAATTTTCATATGAAAATAGGGTTATGAATGCAATAAATTTTGTTAAAAGTTTAGATTTCGTTCATAAAATAATAGTAGGATTTGACGACTTAAAAGACCTAAAGACCTTTTATAAATGTTTCAAAAAATATAAAAAAAAGACTTATACAAAGAGTTTTAAATATAAACATAAAGTTGATTTAAATTTTATAGATCCAAGAAAATGGCAAATAAATTGAAAAATTTTGAAATTATAGCAGAACTAGCACAGGGATACGAAGGTAGCACTACAATTGCAAAAAAATTAATAAAATCGGCAAAACTTTCTAACGCAGATGCAATAAAATTTCAGTTAGTTTATTCTGATGAATTATCAATACCTGGCTACAAATATCATAATTTTTTTCAAAAATTGGAACTTAATAAAAATGATTGGAAACAAATTTCCAATTGTGCAAAAAAAAATAAAATTAAATTATACTTCGATATATTTGGGAAGTTAAGTTTAAAACAAGCAGATCAATTAAACAGTGATGGTATTAAAATTCACCCCACTGATATAAATAATTTTGAACTTATATATCAAATTCGAAGTTCAAAAATTAAAAAAATTTTTTTAGGAATCGGTGGTGCTACAATTAATGAAATTAAAAAGATAGTTAATATTTTAAAAAATAAAAATTTAATATTATTATTGGGTATTCAGGGTTATCCTACTAAATCAGAGGATAACAATTTATTTAGAATTACTCTGTTAAAAAAAATTTTTGAAAATAAAAAAAATATACAATATGGTTTTGCAGAGCATGATATAAACAAAAATATTTATCAAAATAATGCATCTATAGTTGCAGTTGGTGCTGGTGCAACATATTTGGAAAAGCATTTTACAATTAAACATGGCAACAAACCATTAGAAGATTCTGAAAGCGCATTATATCCTAAAGAATTTAAAGATTATGTAAAGATAATGAAGAATTCTTATATATGTTATTCAACGGCAACTAATTTAAGTGGTTTTACAGTTAGTAATAAAGAAAAAAAATATAAAAATAATATTAGCAGAAGTTTAGTGTCTAAGTTTAGAATAAAAAAAGGAACTAAACTGACAGAAAAAATGTTTAATCTTAAGAGAGTAGCAGAAAAAGATAGTATAAAAAATTATTCTGCTATTAAAGATAAGATAATTAAATTTTCTTTAGAAAAAAATAAACCTTTAAGGAAAAAATTTATTTAATGAAAAGAAAATTAGTTGCTGCCTTAGCTTGTAGAAATAATGGAAGTAGATTGTTTGCTAAACCTCTTCAAAATTTAGATGAAAAAAAAAATTTAAAAGTTATTGACTATCTCATTTATCAACTAAAAAAAATACCTGAGATTAAAAGTATTGTTCTGGGAATTTCGAGAGGGAAAGAGAATGCTATTTATAAAGATATAGCAAAAAAATTTAAATTAAAATATATATATGGAGATGAGACAGATGTTTTATCAAGATTGATAAGCTGCGGTCAAAAAGAAAGAGCAACAGATATTTTTAGGGTAACAACTGAATGTCCTTTTGTTTATCTTAATGAATTTAGTTATCATTGGAAATCACATGTCAATGAAAATTTTGATGCAACCTTTTTAGAAAATATAATTGATGGCTGCGGTTATGAAATTATTAAATTAGAAAGTCTAAAAATGAGTCATAAATTAGGATTAAAAAAACACAAATCTGAGATGTGTTCATTATATATAAGAGAAAATATAAATAAATTTCGTATTAATAGAGTTTTTCCTCCAAAAAAATTAGTAAGAAAAGATTTAAGATTAACAATAGATTATCCTGAAGACTTAATAGTTTGCAGAGAAGTTTATAAAAATGTTGTGCAAAAAAGTAGCAAAATGGACATCTTTAAAATAGTTAATTATTTAGATAAAAAGAAAAATCTCAAAAACCTGTTAAGACCATATGTAAAAATGGGATATAAAATAATGTATATATGAAAATTACTCAGTCAAAAAAGTTATGGTCAACAGCTAAAAAAAAAATTTCTGGAGGCAACATGTTGCTCTCCAAAAGACCAGATCTTTTTTCCCCTGAAAAATGGCCGGCTTACTTTAGTAAAGCTAAAGGCTGTTATGTTTGGGATTTAGATGGAAATAAGTATTTGGATTTTTCTTATATGGGTGTTGGTACAAATATTTTAGGTTACGCCAATTCAAAAATTGATAATTTTGTAATAAACAGAATTAAAAAAAGTGTTAGCTGTACATTAAACTGTCCCGAAGAAGTTGAGTTAGCAAATAAGTTATTAAAATTACATAAATGGGCTGACCAAACTAAATTTGCTAGAACTGGAGCTGAAGCTAATGCAATAGCACTAAGATTAGCTAGAGCATATACTAAATCTGACAAAGTTGCATTTTGCGGTTACCATGGTTGGCATGATTGGTATATATCAACTAATTTGAATGATAAGAACAATTTAAATAATCATCTACTTAAAGGAATTAAAACTGATGGTGTAGTAAAAAGATTAAAGAATTCAGTTTTTCCATTCCGATATAATAAAATTAAGGAATTAGAAATATTATTAAAAAAAAATATTAAGATAATTTTTATGGAAGTTAAAAGAAATGAAGAACCTAAAAACAATTTTTTAAAAAATGTTAGAAAATTAGCAAATAAATATAAAGCAATATTAATTTTTGATGAATGCACTTCTGGTTTTAGAGAAACGTGTGGTGGACTACATTTAAAATATAAAGTTAACCCGGATATAGCTGTATTTGGTAAAGCATTAGGAAACGGTTATGCTATAACTGCCGTGTTGGGAAAAAAGAAGGTAATGAAATTTTATGATAATACATTTATGAGTAGTACATTTTGGAGTGAGAGAATTGGACCAACTGCAGCAATTAAAACACTTGAAATCATGGATAAGGATAAGAGTTGGCTAAAAATTTGCAAAACTGGAAAATATATAAAAAAAAAGATAACTCTCTTGGCTCATAAAAATAATATATCAATTAAAATTTTAGGTTTAGATTCAATAATTATAATGCAATTTGATTGTTCACATAACAATCTTATAAAAACATTTTTAACCCAAGAGATGCTGAAAAGAGGTTTTTTAAGTTCCAATCTTATTTTTATTTCAAGATCACATAATGGAAAATTTGTTCAAAAATACCTTGAAAACTTATCTCAAGTATTTGAGATCATTGGAAACAATTTTTCAAAAAAAAGTTTTTTTAAAAAAAATGTAAAAAAGGAGTCTATAACTGGTCTTGGTAGAGTGAATTAGAATGGAAAATCAATGTAATGTCTGTGAGAATAATAAATTTTATTTTACAAAAAAAAACAAAGTTATAGACATAAATAGTACGAATTGGGAGCATCAGAGTACAGTTGAACTTGCCAATATAACTGATAAATTTTTTTACTTTGGACTGTGTAAAGCATGCTTCAACGCAAAATTATTTCCAGAATTTGATACTAATTTAATTTACAAAGATAAAACAGGGTATGAGGTTAGGAAAAAATATTTCGAAAAGTATTTTCCTAAAAAGAAATATTATAATTTAGACGATATACCAATCTCTAAAAAGAAATTAATGCTTAAAAGTGAGAGTAAAAGAATTCAAAGTATTGCGATAGATTTTGCAAATTTAATAACTAAAAATTTTAATGATAAAAATCAAATAGATATTTTAGATTTTGGTGGAGCAGATGCTTACTTATCAAATATTCTATCTAATCTACTTAAAATTCAGACTAATAAAAAAATTAGTATAAAAAATTATGACCCGCAATTTCAAAATGATTTTGAAAAAGGTAAAAATCAAGATAAATATGACTTTGTTATCATATCTCATGTTCTGGAGCATGTTCATAATTTAAGACAACTTTTTTTTAATTTAAATAATTTAATTCATGAACATACGATAATTTTTTTCGAAGTGCCTGATGAAAGATATTCTTTAATAAAAAAATTTCTTTCATTAGAAAAAGTTTATTTACATTATCATGTCAATATTTTTTCTAGTTACGGAATTAGAAAGCTTTTTAAAAGTAATGGTTTCAATACTCAGCTCTCATACAAACTTTCCTCCTACAGGGGAAATACATTAACCGTAATATCTGGATTTGCTGGAAAGAACATAGAAGATAAAAAAAAAGATTTATTTTATGAGATTTTTAGTTTATTTAAATTTTCTATTCATAAGATAATATCAAAAGTAAAAAATAGATAATGTTTAATAACAAGTCACTTTTAATTACCGGGGCTACCGGCACATTTGGAACGGCTTTCATTGAGTATTTACTAAAAAATTACAAACCAAAAAGAGTTGTAGTATTTTCTAGAGATGAATTAAAGCAATTTATAATGAAAAAAACATTTTCTGAAAATAAGTTCAAATGTTTAAGGTACTTCATAGGAGACGTGAGAGATTTAAATCGACTTAAAATGGCAACATTTGGTATTGATTTTCTTATACATGCTGCAGCACTAAAACATGTTGAGAGTTCAGAATATAATCCACTGGAATGTATTAAAACCAATATTCATGGAGCCGAAAATGTAATTGAAGCAAGTCTCCATAATAATATAAAAAAAGTTATTGCTTTATCAACAGATAAAGCAGTAAATCCTCTTAATTTTTATGGAACAACAAAACTAGTATCAGACAAACTTTTTGTTGCAGCTAATAATTTCTATGGAAAAAAAGATACAAGATTTTCGGTTGTCAGATATGGTAATGTAGCAAATTCTAGAGGTTCAATTATTCCTTATTTTAATTCACTAATAAAAAGAAAATATAAATTTTTTCCTGTGACAGACAAAAATATGACAAGATTCTGGATTGCAAAAAATGATGCTGTTAAATTTGTAATAAATTCTTTTAACAGAATGCATGGTGGTGAGATATTTGTCCCAAAATTGAAATCGTTTAAAATTGTAGATTTATGTAAATCTATGGATAAAACAAAAAATATTAAATTTGTTGGAATTAAGCCTGGTGAAAAAATTCATGAGTCGCTCGCAGATCCTGCTGAACTATCTAATACTTTAGAATTTAAAAACTTTTTTTCTATAATTCCATCAAATAATTTAAATATTCCTAGAAAAAGATATTTTAAATCAAAAAATGGAGAAATTGGTAGACTAGCAAAAAATACACTTGAATATTATTCAGGAGAAAAAAAATATTTACTTAATTTACAACAACTTAAAAAATTGATTTCTAAGTCATCTTAATGTTGTCGAAAAAAAGATCCATACTAATTAATACAGAAAATTTTAATAAAAAAAACTTTTATAAGATCGATTTTTTAAAAAAAAAAAAAAAAATTTAATTTAATATTTAATAACTCAAAAAAAAAAATTTCTAAAAAATATTTAAAAAAGTTTTCAAATAAAAATGTTGTTGGAATAATTGCAGACCTTGAGATGTATGATAAAGAAACTCTAAATTTTTTTAAAGAATTGAAAGTTATTTCTAGATTTGGAATTGGAATTAACAATTTAGATTTAAATGAATTAAAAAAAAATAAAATTGATTATGAAATTACAAGAGGATCTACACCTTATGTAACAGCAGAATACACTTTAACATTAGTATTAAACCTTTTACGGAAGGTAAATAAACATGATTTAAATCTAAAAAATAAAAAATGGCAGCCAGAAATTGGGAATTCCTTATATGGTAAAACTCTAGGGATCTTAGGATATGGCAAAGTAGGCAGGATAGCTTCTAAAATTTTTAAGAAACTAGGTTGCAAAGTATTGATCCATGATAAATTAAACATAAAAAATAAAATAACCATCAAAGATCTCTTTAAAAAGTGTGATATAATTTCAATTCATCTAAATTTAACCGAAAAAACAAAAAATATAGTAAATCAGAGTTTGCTAAAACTTATGAAAAAAAATGCAATTTTAGTAAATACATCCAGGGGTGAGATTATTGATGAAAATGATTTGTATAAATTTCTAAAAAAAGAAAAACTTTCTGGAGCTGCTTTAGATTGTTTTTCAAATGAACCATATTTTGGAAAATTAAGAAATTTAAATAATGTTATTTTATCTCCACACGTTGCCTCAAATACAATAGAGTGCAGAACGCAAATGGAAATTGAGAGTTCTAAAAATCTTTATAAATTATTAAAAAAAAAAAAATTAATAGATGAATGAAATACAATATAGTCTCCAAACCATACATTAAAAATTTATCTATCATATTTAAAAAAGAAATTTTTAAAAAAAAAAATAGAAAAATTTTATTAACTGGAGGTAATACATTTAAACAAATTTATTCAAATATAAATATTAATCCAAAAAGTAATCATTTAAAAAAGAAATTATTTTTTGTAACTGATGAAAGGATTAATGTGAAACTAAAAGACACTAATTTTAAAAATATTAAAAAAAACTTTTTCAAAAATAAAAATATTAAAAATTTTTTTTACTTTAATTTTAAAGATAACAATATAAAAAATAGCTTAAAAAAATATTCATCTTTATTACCAAAAGCACCGGATTTAGTTTTTTTGTCACTAGGATCAGGTGGACATGTTGCTTCAATCTTTAAAAATTCAAATCTTTTAGAAATTAAACAAAAATTAGGTTTTAAAAAGAAAAGTAAATTTATGGGTGCCAGAATATCAATTAGTATGAATTACATTAATAGATCAAAAAAGATTATTTTAGTAGTAGGATCAAATAAATCTTATGAACTTAAAAACTTTCTATTAAACAGAATAAAACATTATCCAGCTTTTAAAATTAACAAAAAAAATATATTAATTTATATTTATGATAAAGAGTACAATAAAGTTATAAATTTATGAAAATTTTAATAATAGGTGGTAGCGGTTTTCTTGGTTCTTTTGTTGCTGATGAATTATCCAAAAAGAAACACTCTGTTACAATTTTAGATAAAGTAAAATCAAAGTATATTAATATATCTCAAAAACAAATTATACTTGATATAAAGAAATTGGGAGAAAATAAAAAAATACTGAATAATATTGATGTCGTATATTATTTTTCTGGATTATCGGATTTAAATGATTGTAAAACAAAACCAGTCGAGACTGTAAACGAAAATATATTACCTCTAGTCAGTTTGCTTAAATTATGCTGTGAAAAAAAAATAAAACGATTTATTTTCGCAAGCACTGTATATGTGAACAGTTCTGAGGGAAACTTTTATAAATCATCTAAAATAGCATCAGAGAGTTATATAAAAGAATTCTCTAAAATATATGGACTAAAATATACAATTCTGAGATACGGATCAATTTATGGTCCAAGAAGTGATAATAAAAATGGATTATATAGAATTATTAGTAATGCAATAAAGAAAAAAAAATTAATCTACGAAGGATCAAAATTTTCTGTGAGAGAATATATACATGTTCAAGACGCAGCTAAAGCAAGTGTAGATATGTTGGAAAACAAATTTCAAAATAAAACTTACGTTTTAACCGGCCAAGATACTGTTAGAGTCTTGGATTTATTGCATAGCATAAATGAAATAATGAAAAATAAATTTAAAATTCATTTTGCTGAAAAAAAATTTGATGGACACTATATTAGAACACCATATTCATATGATGAAGATATTGGAAAAAAATATAAAAGAAGTTCTTATATAGATATGGGGCAAGGATTAATACAATTAATAAAGTACGTAAAAGAAACTTTAAATAAAACGAAATGATAAGTGCAATTATAATTGGGCGAAAAGGTAGCAAAGGTTTTAAAGGAAAAAATACTACTAATATTTTTGGTAAGCCTATGTTTTATTATCCTTTAGAACAAGCCTTAAAATCAAAATATATCTCAAAAATTTTCTTAGCAACAGACTGTGAAATAATGAAAAAAAAATCCAGAAAATTTATAAAGAGAGGATTGGAATTAATTAATAGACCAGACCATCTAAATGATGACAAGGCTTTAGGCGATGATGTTTTTAAGTATTGTCATGATTTTGTAACAAAAAAATATGGAAATCAAAATCTAAATGTTTTACTATTTGCTAATGCTCCTATGATAACTCACAAGATGATAGATAAAGGAATAACTTTTTTAAAGAAAAATAAAAAATTTGATTCAATTGTGAGTGTTTCTAGATATAATATGTGGAGTCCTCTTAGAGCCAGAAAATTATCAAAAAATGGAAATTTGGTGCCCTTTGTACCTTTCAAACACTTTGCAAAGGGAAAAAAAATTCAAGATTTGAATTGTGATAGAGACTCTCAAGGAGACGTGTATTTTGCAGATATGTCACTCTCGGTTGTGCGATCAAAATGCTTTAAAAATATGAGAAATAATCTACTTCCCCAAAAATGGATGGGAAAAAAGATAGCACCTTTATTTTCATGGGGTGGTGCTGATATTGATTATCCATGGCAGCTTCCACAAGCAAAATTTTGGATTAAAAATAATTCTTAATCAAAAAAATGAAAAAAAAGATTAAAATTGGTTTAGTAGGTCTAGGAAGAATTTCAGGACATCACACAAGAGCAATACTGAAAAATAAAAACTTGGAAATCGCAGCAGCTTGTGATCTTAAAAAAGAATTAAGAGATCAATATAAAGATAAGACTGGAATAAGAGTTTACTCTAATTATGATCAAATGTTGAAACAAGAGAAAAAAATAAATTTAGTAGTAATTATGACTCCATCTGGAATGCATTTTGAACATGCACTAAGAATATTAAGTAAATATAAAAGGAATGTTGTTATTGAAAAACCAACTTCCTTAAGAGTGAGTAATCTAAAAAAATTATTCAATATAGCAAAAAAAAATAATTTAAAAATTTTTCCAGTTTTTCAAAATAGAAATAATAAATGTGTTATTAAATTAAAAGAACTAATTTCAAAAAATAAATTAGGAAAAATCCAATTAGTTAATTTGATTTTAAGATGGTGTCGTCCACAAAGATATTATGATTTATCTATTTGGAGAGGAACTTATTCACATGATGGTGGTGCCCTTACAAATCAAGGAATTCATTATATAGATCTTGTAAGATATTTGGCCGGAGATATAAAAAAAGTTTACTGCCGAATGAAAACATTAGGATCTAAAATTGAGGTAGAGGACAGTATAGTAGGGAACTATGAATTTAACAACGGTGCTATAGGTTGTTTAGAAGTTACTACCGCTGCAAGACCAAAAGATTATGAAGCAACTATTTCTATAATCGGAAGTAAGGGTGTCGCCAAAATTGGAGGGTTGTCTGCTAATATTATGGAAGAATTTTCACCAAGTCCAAAAATCTGTAAGTCATTCAGTGAAAAATTACCTGATGCATATGGTTATGGACATTTTAAATTTTATAAGGACGTGAGCAATGACTTTTTACTTAAACGAAAATTTCCAATTAGCCCATCGGATTGCATAAAATCAATTCAACTTCTCAATTCTTTTTATATATCAAATGAAAAAAAAAAAGAAATTAATGTTTTAAAGTCTAGCGACTCAAAAAAACTTGGCAGAAAAAATAATAGAATATCAAATTTATATAGATAAAACATTTTTAAATGAAACTTTCATTTTCAAATATTGCATTAAAAAGAAATTTTGATTACCTTTTAAATTTTTTGGTTAAACATGATTGTGCTGGTGTTGAGCTTGCTCCAGATCTAGTAATTTCTGAGCCCACAAAAACTACTTTAGTTCAAAGAAAAGAAATTCTAAGTAAAATAAAAAAAAAAAAATTAACTGTTACTGGATTGCATTCATTACTCTTTGAGAAAAATGAATGTCAATTATTTTCTGATAAAACGAGCAGGATAAATCTTATTAATTATTTAAAAAATATAATGATTTTTTGTGCTGATTTAGAGGGGAATCAAGTAGTGTATGGATCCCCAAAAAGCAGAAAACTTTTTAATATTAATTATAGAGAAGCAACAAATATTAGTCTTGATGTATTTAATGAATTAAGTGAGTTTGGAAAAAAAATTAATGTATATTTTTGTATTGAACCATTAGATAAAATTGAGTGTGATTTTTTAAACACTTATAATGAGGCAATTGAATTAGCAAAGAAAGTAAATTCAGATTATTTTAAAATAAATTTTGATACAAAAACTTTTTTTTATTCAAAAGAAAATCTAAAAACATTTGACAAAGATTTTGAATTTTTTCAGCATTTTCAAATTAGTGATGAAAATTTAAAGCCTATATATCTTACCGAAAATAATCATTCTGAAATAAACTATTTTTTAAGTAGAAATAAATATGATAATTTTATTTCTATCGAGATGGTTGATACAGGTAATGAGAAGGATTTAGTAAATAGTATAAATTTTGTAAAAAATACATACGACCTTAAATAGATATGTCAAATAAATGAAGATTTTAATTACAGGTGGGGAAGGATTTATTGGAAGCTCACTTTATGAATCATTAAAAAAAAAACATGATGTATACACAATTGATAAAGTTAAATCTTTAAATAAAAAAAGTTTTGTATGCAATATAACAAATAAAGAAAACTTAAATAATCTAAAAATAAAAAAGATAGATGTAGTGATTCATACTGCGGCACAGACTACAGTTGCAAAGTCATTTGATAATATAGATTTAGATTTAAAGTCAAATATTATTGGAACATTTAACTTATTAAATTGGTCAAAAAAACAAAATGTAAAAAAATTTATTTTTACTTCAACATTCAACGTTTATAAGGAAAAAAATAATAAAATTTATTACAAAGAAAACGACACATGTATGCCTAGTTCTTACTACGGAATAAGTAAATTAGCGTGTGAGAATTATATTAAAGTGTTTTGTGACGAAAATAAAATAAATTGGAATGTATTAAGAATATTTAATACCTATGGATCAAAACAAAAATATACCGATTATCATGGGATGATAAATATTTTTTTATATATGGCGAAAAGATCAGGGACTATAAAAGTAAAAGGAAAATTAGATAGATGCAGAGACTTTATTCATATTGATGACGTTGTAAACATTATTAAAAAACTTCTTAAAGCTAATAATAATCAAGTATATAATGTTGGCACAGGAAAAAAAACGAGCATAAAGTATTTAGTCGCTATAATTTCCAAAATTCTTAAAACAAAAATTAAAATTATATCTGATGAGAAAACAAAAGGAGATTTTTTAAATTGTTGTGCAAATATAAATAAAGCAAAAAGAGATTTAAAATTTAAACCTCAAATATCTTTGTTTAAAGGTCTAAAAAAAATTAATTATGAAATAAATCTCAATAAAAAAGAAAATTTTAAATTTTAAATTTGGTTTATAGATAAAAGTCTTTATAATAACTATTAATAACAAAAATTACAGCTCATTATAATAATGATTAAAAAAATATTAATTACAGGTGCGAGCAGCGATATTGGTTTTTCGTTATTGAAGTCTTTATCTCTTCAAGATTATTTAATAGGAGCTCATTGTAACAAAAACTGTAAAAAATTATCACATTTTATAAAAAAATTTAAACTTGAAAAAAAAATTAAAATTTTCAAATCAAACTTATCTCATCAAAAAGAATGTCATAATTTGGTGAGTAAATTTTTATCTTGGACCGCAACCATTGATGCACTTATTCAATTACATGGAAATGTTTCTAAAGTTATTAATTGGAAAAATTTAAAACAGAAGGATTTTGAAAGAGATCTACAATTTAACTTATCATCAGCTTTTTTTCTTTCTCAGAAAGTATTTAAAACCATGGAAAAACATGGAGGTAAAATTATTTTTATGGGCACAAGTTCAGCATTTCATGGAGGTGGTGAGAATAGTCTTGGATATGGAATTGGAAAAACAGGAATAATATGTTTGACTAAAGGTTTAGCAAGATTTGGAGCAAAGAAAAAAATTATAGTCAATGCAGTTGCTCCAGGATACATAAATACAAAATTTCATACTAAAACAATGGGTAGAACAAAAAACGAATTAAAAAAAAGAGCAAAATTGTCAAAATTAAACAGACCTGGCACACCAGAAGAGGTTGCAAATTTAATTAATTTTCTTTTATCAGACCAAAATAATTATATTACTGGAGAAGTTATTCCCATTGATGGTGGAGACTGGATATAGTTTTTATGTATGACTTTACTTTTGGAAACAAAGATCAAATAAGAAAAGATTCCGAAGAATATCTAATATTTGTAAAACATCTTTTGCCAAGATTTTTAAATAGTTTACCAGACACGCTTTGTCTTTCAATTTTCAAAGATTTAAAAAAACTACAAAAAATTAAAAAAAAAAAATTGAATATTTTAGAGACTGGTTGTGGATCAAGCACAATAGCTTTAGTTTTGCACTGTGCTTTATACGGTGGCCAGGTTTATACTTGGGACATAAATCCATCAAAAGGAAGTTTGCTTAAAAATGTTATCTCTGAATCAATAGCAAATTCATTAAAAATAGATATCAATAAAATATGGAAATTTATTCCAAGCTCTAGTACTGATAAATATACAGGAATAGAGATACTGAAAGAGTTATCAATAAAAATAGATTATGCATTTTTAGATAGCTCTCATACATCCACACACCTTCAGAAAGAGTTAGAATTGTTACACAAGAATACTTCAAGTATGTTTTATATTTCATTAGATGATGCCTATACTACTCAATCTGAAATAAATTATCCTTATATAAATATGGTAAGAAATAAAATCCAACTAAAAAAACTTAAAGAGAAAAAGGATAATTTATCCGCTCCTTTTATAGATGTAGTTTTTAAATTTTTTAAAAAAAAAAATTATAAAATTCTATTATTGAAAAACAATTTTCTAAAAAATAATCTTAAAAAAGATATTTACTTTAAATACTATTCGTCTGATTTTAAATTTATGAAGAAAGTTGGCTTAGTAAAAAACCCTTCCAAAAGATTTGCGACATTTATGATAAAAAATATTTAAATTCAAAAATGCAAATAAATTTATATTGTTTTAGCAATAATATTAACTTAGAAAAAAATAAATCATTTTATTACATTGGAACAGATTTTCTAAAATATGACTATTTGTCAAAAAAATATAAAGAACATAAATTTGATTTTGATTTAAAAATAATTTCGGAGAGAGAAAAAAATTCTTTTTTGAAATGGACTGAAAAAAATAGACAATTAAACAATGATAGTATTTATTGGTGGTTGACTTCAATTGGTAGTAAAAATAACCTTTTTTCAAAATTTTATGACATATTGTGTCAATTTCGAAAGTTAGAATTATTCATCTCAAAAAAAAAAAATAGTGAGCCATTAAATTTAGTTTGCGAAGATGAATATATAACATTATTCGTTTTCCATAACTTAAAAAAAAAAAATAAATGTATCATTAATAATGATAGTGATAATTCTTTCATAAGAATAAATTTTATAAAAATCAAATATACTATAAAAAAAATTTATCTTATTTTAAAACTTATTATTTTTTCAAAATTAACAAAGTTTAAAAGAAAGGTTTATAATCCAAAAGGTGAGGTTTTATTATTTCATAATTGTCTTAATAAAAATTTCAAAATTAAAGATAAAACAATAGTTTGTAATTACTTTGGAATGTTGCCTAATTTATTAAAAAAAAAAAATTTTAAAGTATATTCTTTGCCATGGATACCAATTGAAATGACTAATTTATTATATTTTTTTAGGTTGAGTTTAGCGGATAGAGTTTTCATTCCTGATGATTACTTAAATATTAGTGATTATTTTAAAATTTTAAAAATTTCAAACACTCAAATTAAAAATTTAAAAATCAAAAAAAAATACAAAAAGTTAGATCTTAGCAAACTTGTAGAGAGAGAAAAATCTATTGAAACTCGAGAAATGCATTTTATTTTTTTACGATATTTCAAAGCTTTAAAAAAATGGTCAACTAATATAAAAAAATTGGTCGTTTACGATCATTACGAAAACCTTCAATTTGAGCACCCATTAAGAAATTTTTGTAAATCAAAAAATAATTTTTACAGTGTTGGTTATTATCACTCATATGTGAGTAATCAATTTTTATCTTATCAACATAATCCATCCGAGTGGAATAGTTCTTTCAAGCCAGATCGAATTGTTACTCACTCAATTTTTGGAAAAAAACTCCTTATAAAGCAAGGTGTGCCATCAAATATTATAAAGACAGGTTCAAATTTTAGATCTCATTCAATTAGTGTTAAAAAAAAAAAGAAAAAAAAAATATTGGTACCTTTATCTTTAGATAAAAATTCAAATTTTGAAATAATTAAAAATCTTGAAAAATTAAATGATCTATTTTTAAAAAAAAATAAAATAAGTGTAACAATAAGACCTCACCCCATGTATGAGGCTAAAAAGCAAATAAAAATCCTAAAAAAATTATCAAACTTTCCTGATAATTGGAAAATTAGTAATAATTTGAGGATTGAGGATGACATCAGTGAGAGTAAATGTGCGATTACACTTTCTACTGCAAGCGCATTTAATTGTATAAAATTTGAATTACCAGTTTTTTGTTTGAAATCTAAATTTACAGTATTGTCAAATTATATGGATTTTTTGCCAAAAGATAATTTTTTATCAAGATCTTTTAATATAAATGAAATAATAAGATTACTTCAAATTACTTTTAATAAAGAAAAAAATTTCTTACAAAAAGATGTATTAAAAGCAAAAAAGGCTTTAAATCTTGATGAAGATAATGAAAATAAATTTAAAACAACACCATTCTTAATTTAAATCGAAGATATCATTAATGCATTTTTTAAAATTATTTGAACATTTTAACTTACAAACGGTTTTTAACTTATCACTGTTATAATTTAACTTTTTAGGTCCTGGATTTTTATTATTTTCTATAATTATATTCGCTTTTCTTTTAAATTTTTCTTCATATACTGACCGAATTATCTTTATTAAACTTATAACTTTCATATTTCTTCCAGATACATTATATATTCCACTATTAATATTTTTTCCTATTGTCATCTTATTTATTACATTTACTAAATCATATATTGATATAAAGTTTCTATATTGTTGTCCTGACGAACGTAGCTTAGCAGTTTGAAATTTTTTTAGATTTTTACATATATCATTAGGAAGTAACCTAAAAATTTCTTTATTATAAAATTTTGTATTCCCCAACACATTTGAAATTCTTAATATATAATAATTTTTTTTGGTTAAATTAATTGTTGAGAAGTTAATTATTAAATCTTCACAAAATTTATGAAATAATCCATAATTATTTACAGTTAAGCATTTCTTATTCTCTTTTACATTATTTTGTAAATTTCTCCCGTAAACTTGAGCAGTTGATAAATAAATAAATTTTTCAATTTTATATTTTTTAATTTTCTCTAGAAAATTATTTGTAAATTTAATATAACTGTTTATAGAATATTCAAAGTTTGCGTTTGATTTAATATCATTTGGTGCTGCGCAATGAATTACACAATCAAATTTAATTTTTTTTCTTATATTTTTAAAGTTTTCAATATCTTTATAATTTTTTTTTATTTTTTCGAATTTTTTTTGATTATAAGAATATATAAATATTTTATTTTTATTTTTATAAAAAAAATCTAATAAATTTGAACCAATAAATCCTGATGATCCAGTTAACAGTATATTCATTAAAAATTTTTACTTATTAACTAAATTCCAGTTGTAAGGAATTTCTTTCGAAAATGGATCTATTCTCTCCATTTCTCCAGGTTTATGTGGCATGTCTGAAAGATTTGCCACAATTGCAGTTTCAGTTCCTATACATTTCCATCCATTGATAATTTTGGCAGGGATTTTTACAATTTTATAATCTAAATCACCAATAAATATCTCCATTAACTCATTTTTTGTAGAAGAATTTTCTCTGCAATCATAAAGAACCAGTTTAATCATCCCTTTTACGACTGTATAATTTTGCTCTTGCTCTTTATGTAAATGCCAACCTTTTATTACACCTGGATAGGCACCCGCAAAGTAAATTTCACCAAATTTTTTAAAAATTTCATCATCGTTCCTCATCATGTGCATGATAAAACCTCTTTCGTCGGGTATTTTTTTTAATTTATTTATTATTACGCCCTCAATCATTTTTTTAATTATAGGTTAAATTTTTTGTTATTTGTTTTTGCTCAATTTTCTTCTCTAGTACATTTAGTCTAATATAATTTTTTTTGGGTTTATTTTTTTTTATAATTGTTTTAGTCATATTTATCAATTTAAAAATAGTTTTGTTAAGATTTGTATTAACAATTTTGTTTTTTGTTAATCTATTAAATTTTGAGAAATCTGCTTTATATGATCTCTTGTCATTATTTTGTTCATTAGTAATTATCTCAATACCTCCTAATTTTTTTGAAATTATTTTAGCTAAATCAATAATTTTAAAATTATTTTTATTATTTCCAACATTAAACACAGAGTAAGAAGATTTAACTTTATTCTTATTTTCAACAATCCAATAAATAGATGAAACTATGTCCTTAACATCTATTAGAGGTCTTAATGCATTCCCAGTGCTATTCATTATAATTTTTTTGTTATTTAGTCCCGAATATATAAAATCATTTAATACCAAATCAAATCTGGGGTTGTCACTGTATCCACAAGCAGTTGCTAATCTTAAAGAAATACTTTTAAAATTGTTATCTGACTCTTTTTTTAAAATTTTTTCTGCAAATATTTTTGATTTTGAATATGCTGTTAAGGGTTTAGTCGGAGAATTTTCTTTACAATTATTTTTGCTAAATCCATAAACACTGCAACTTGAAAGAAAGATAAACTGTTTTATACCATTTTTTTTTGCAGAAATAATTAATTTTTTTGTAGCAGTCTCATTAATTGATTTTGTTGCTTGATAAAATTTATTTCCTATGGGATCATTTGATATTGCAGCTAAGTGTATAATTGTATCAAAGTTGATTAGTTTTTTTAAATTTAACTTTCTAATATCTTTTTTTAAAAATTTAAATTTTTTTTTTTCTTTAATTTTTTTTTCTACTGATTTTGTAAAGTAATTATTATCTACCCCATAGATTAAAAATTTTTTCTCTTTTAGCAAACGTTTAACTAACTCAATTCCAATATATCCATTGCAACCAGTTATTAATATTTTTTTCATAAATTAAAGAATAATTTTAACTTTAAGTTGTTTTTTAATTCTTTTTTTAATAAATTAAATTCTCTTTCATTATCCATACATTGCCAAAATTTTCTATTAATATAGCCTGCAACCTCACCTTTTTTGCATAGTCTATTAATTACACCATGTTCAAGATCTTTATTATTTCCGCTAAAGTATTTAAATATTTTTTTTTCCATTACCATATATCCACCATTAATAAGCCCTTCGGACATTAGCGGCTTTTCATTTAAAGACATCACTTTATTTTTTTTGATTTTAACTTCACCGAATCTTGATGGAGGATTAGTACCAAGCAATGTCATGATTTTTTTATTTTTTTTGTGGAAAATAAGTTGTTTTTTTATATTTACTATACCAAGACCATCTCCATAAGTAAGAAAAAAGGTGTCATTTTCAATAAATCTTTTTGCAAGTAAAAGTCTATTTTTTTTTAGAGTATTTAAACCAGTGTTTATTAAAATTACTTCGATCTCTTCTTTTAATCTAACTTTAAATTTAATTATTTTTTTTTTCTTTTCGAATACTTTATTTTTTTTAAGAGATTTAAAGTAATTTTCAAACTCATTATGCCTATACCCTGTTAACAATATAAATTTTCTAACTCCAAATTTAAAATAATTTACAATTATGTGATATACTATTGGATGTTTAGATATTTTTAACAAAGGTTTTGGAATTTTCTTTGTTAACTTCCCCAGCCTTGAACCTTTGCCACCGCAGAGTATTACACAAGGAATAAGCGAGAGTTTCATTTGTAAATAATATATTTTATGTTATTAAAGACAAGAAACTATTAGGTATAATCTGATTTTTTTAATTAAATTATTAAATTCTATTTTTAATAATTTAAATTTTAAAGTGATATATAATCTACTTCATATTTATTACTATGAATTTTATTAATAAACTATCTATTATTTTAAATAATAGTATTAAAAGATACTTTTTCATTCTCCTTATATTGATTATTTTTTCAGCTTTTTTAGAGATAATTGGTTTAGCTTTAATAATACCTTTAATTTATATGGTTATTAATAATCCTATTGATGGTGTCATAAATTTATTAAGTATGCTTAATTTTAAAAACTATTTTGATTATGATTTGTCAAATGTAGAAAAAATAGATGAAAAACTACTTTCAAATATCATTGTTTTATCTTTTATTATTATATATTTATTTAAAAATTCATTTTTACTTTTTCTAAACTTTTTAATAGCAACTTTTGTTGCAAACACCAATGTATTTTTATCAAATCAAGCTGTTAATTTCTTTATAAAGTCAAAATACGAAAGTATAATAAAGTTTAGGTTTTCAAATTTCTTTTCAGCGATTTTAAATGAAATTAATATTTTTACATACGGAGTTGTTTTATCAATTATAAATATAATTTCTGAATTAATAGTTCTTTTTTCAATAATATTTCTATTAATTTTAATTGAAGGCATTGAGTCAATTATTGTTTTTGGCTTTCTCTTTTTATCTTCGTTAATATTTATTTTTTTTATAAAAAATAAAATAAAAAATTGGGGAAAGAAAAGACAAAAATTTGATCAAGAAAAAATCGATATATTAAATAAGTCAACTAGATTAATAAGGGACATAAAATTTTATAATTTAGAAAAGCTTTTTCTAAAAATTTTTACAACAAAAGACAGAAATTTAGCTAATTACCAAAAAAATAATGCTGTTGCTCAGAGTATTCCTAAATTATTACTAGAAATCGTAATTGTTATTACAATTAGCATTTATATTATTTTTTCAAAAAATTTTGATAAAAATAACGTAGAACCACTAGTCAAAATTGCATTGTATGCTGCTTTTGCAATTAGATTATTGCCTTCGTTCAATAAAATTATGTTCAATTTTCAACAATTTATTTATGCAAAGCCATCTGTTAATAGACTTTTAAAATATAAAAAAAATTTTAATCATTATTCAAAAAATTCGTCAAATTCTCCTGTAAAATTTAAAGAATTAACTAAATTCAAAAAAAAAATTTACTTAAAAAATATTAGCTTTAAATTTAAAAATAAATTAATTTTAAAAAATTTAAACCTCATTATAAAAAAAAAAAACATAATAGGAATATTCGGTGAATCAGGATCTGGTAAGACAACACTCGCCGATATATTAAGTGGGCTTATTAGAAATTTTAATGGTAAAATTATTATTGATAATGAAGAAGTTGGCCCTTCTGATAATATAAATAAGATAATAGGCTATTCTCAACAAAATCCTGTAATTTTGCAAGAGAATTTATTTAGCAATATAGCATTTGGTGAAACAAAAAAAAAAATCGATATTAAAAAATTAAATAAAATCATAAAAATTTGCCATTTATCTGAATTAAAAAACAAAAAATTTTCGAGCATTGGATCAAATATTTCAGGGGGACAAAAACAAAGAATTTCAATTGCTAGAGCATTATATTTTGACCCAAAACTGTTGATTTTGGATGAATCTACTTCCGGTCTTGATAAAAATTTAGAGACAAAAATAATTGATAATATTAAAAGAAATTTTAAAGATATTACATTAATTATCATTTCACATAATACTAAGACACTTAGCAAATGTAATTTGGTTTATGAATTAAAAAATAAACAACTTATGGTAAAATAAAATCGTTATTATAGATTATAAAATTTAATAATTAATGCTTTACTCCGATCCGTTAATATCAATTATTATACCTACTTATAATAGATGCAAAAAATTAAAAATTGCTATCGAGTCTGTTAGAAATCAAACTTTTAATAAATGGGAAGCAATTATAGTTGATAATAATTCCAATGATGGCACTAAAGAGTTAATTAAAAGTATAGATGATAGTCGATTTAAATTTTTTGAAATCAACAATTCAGGAATTATCGCAAAATCTAGAAATTTAGGAATTGATAAAAGCATTGGAAAATACATAGCATTTCTAGACTCTGATGATTGGTGGGATCCCTCAAAACTACAAAATGTATACAATGCAATTTCAAAAGGTTTTAAGTTTGTTTATCATGATCATACTATAGTAAATTCAAAAAAATTCTTAAAAAAAAAAAAATTTATATCAAGAGATTTGGATAAAAATAATCCTTATCAAGATTTAATTTTAAAAGGTCCTTGTTTTGCAAATTCATCTGTTGTTTTGGATAAGGGTATTCTATTGTCATTAGGTAAATTGAATGAAAATTACGAAATGATATCATGGGAGGATTTTGATTTATGGTTAAGATATTTTAAAAAAGAAAAAAACTTTTTCTATATAAAAAAATCGTTAAGCTCTATAATAATTGACGAAAACAACAATTTGACAGCATTAAAAAAAATTAAAAATATTTTTAGTTTTAAAAAAACTTACTTAGATCCACAAAACCAAAAATTTCCTAATTGGTGTTATGTGGAATTATTTAAAAATAGTTTTTTTACTAAAGATTTCTCTGACTCAATAAAGTATTTTTCTAAAATTAAATTAAATTTACTCAATTATAAAACTAAATTAAAATTAATTTCTTTATTTGTTTTTATTAAATTAAGAGTTTTAAAAAAAAATTAAAATAATCCTCTTTTTATCTTTCTTGCAAGATAATATGCGCTTTTATATTTTTCTAATCTGGGTCTTATAATGTTTTCTGATTTTATTTTTAAGTAATCTAACCAATAATTTGCTGAATTAAATTTATAATAGTCAAAATATTTTTCTAACTCTTCCTTTGAGTAGGATAAACCGTTATCTCCATACTTTGTTACATAAGGCGTAAAGTCAGGGTATAAACTCGGAACATTTATTAATTTAATCTTCATAAAGTTTCCAATTAACAGATCATCAAAAATATTATGTTTTACGGCAAATACTAATGAGTTTCTTGGTGTATTAAATTCAATAGCCTCTTTTTTTCCTGAAAATTTAAGATTTAACTCTGATTTACCAATTTTAAAGGAAAATAAACCAAATTTTTCTTTGATATGTGAAAATTTATTGAAATAATTTTTTATTAAACTTTTATCTTCTTCATCTAGATCATCATTCCAATTATCTCCAAAATCTGAAGCAGATTTAGCGATATCAGAATTTGTACTAGGATTTATTTCTGTATATTTTTCTTTTATTGTGTCCCAGATAATAAAAGCAGGTAACATTTCCCCTTCTTTATTATTGAAACCTTCATAATGTTTTTTTAAGGGAGTTGTAAATTTATTCATATTTAGACTATCTTCCCTAAAATATTTATGCATTGATGAAAATGGTATAGCAAAATTACAATGCCATTTTTTCATGTAATATTCGTACGAAACTCCACACGGTTTTTTTTCTGCTGCAAGAGGTAATATAAAATCGTTATGATGGTTATAAAAATTAATCATATCTGCATCTCCCCAATTTATAAGTTTAAGAAGAAATTTATTTTTATAATTTTTTATAATCTTTTTTATTTCTCTAGACCATCCTAATGCTGAACCATCGTTTAAATTTAAAATAATATCTTTCTTATTGATTTCAATTAATAAACATGAATCTTGGTTCCAATCTGCAAAGGATTTAATTCTTACATTTTTAGATATTTCAAACCAAATATTGTTCTCAAGCTTTATGCATTTATATTTTTTTTTTAATTCATTAAAGATTCTGTTTCCATAATGGTCACTAATCAAAATGGTTTTATCTTTGAAATATTCTAAAGAGTCAGGGTCTAAGTGATCAGGATGCCCATGTGAAAACCATACATATTTTGAATTTATTATGTTATTCATTTGATTTTTTGGTATGTCATAAGCATGTGTCCAACTACCAAAATATGGTTTACCACTAATCCACGGATCTGTAGTTAAAACTGGCTTATCGTCAAAAATAGTAATTGTTGCATTGCCTATAGTTTCAAATCCAATCATCTCATCTAATTATCATAAAATTATTTAAAACCAATATATCCATTTTAGTTCTTTCAAAGCATTTTATCGCATCATTTGGTGTCATTACTATTGGCTCATTTTCGTTAAACGATGTATTCAATAAAATTGGAACTTTTGAAATTTTATAAAATTCCATAATTAATTGATGAAAATTTTTGTTCATGATTAAAGATACGGACTGGACCCTTCCTGTTCCGTCTATATGTGTTACAGATGGTATATATTGTCTTTTTTCTTTTATTATGTCTTCAACAGATGACATATACGGGTTTTCTAATTTACTTACAAACCAATTGTCTTTTTCTTCTTCCAAAATTGCTGGTGCAAACGGTCTAAAACTTTCTCTTCTTTTAATTTTTTGATTTATAATTTCCTTAATATTAGGATTACAAGGATTTGCTAATATTGATCTATTTCCTAAAGCCCTTGCACCAAATTCCATTCTACTATTAAAAAATCCGACTATATTATTTTGATATATTAACCTTGCAACTTCTAAGAATAATTTTTGCTTATCTTCATAGTAATTAATTTTATATTGTTTTCTGACTATTTCTTTATTTATAGCTTCTTCAATTTCTTTTTTGGAGTAGTCATTACCGATATAAGGTGAATCTAAATTTTTTAAATTAGCATGTTTATTAATTTTTTTTTGAACAAATAATGCAGATCCAATTGACCCACCTCCATCTCCTGGCGCATATGGTATAAATATTTTTTTAAAAAAACCATGGTCATTTAAAGTTTTATTTGCTAATGAATTTAGAGCACAACCACCAGCATATACAAGATTATCTGAGATATTCATTTTTTTAATATCAACACAAATCTCAAATAGTTTTTTCTCAAAAACTTTTTGTGCAGAAGAGGCAATATTCTTTTGTATTTCGCTTATATCACTGACTTTAAGGTTTTTTATATTAAACAATTCTTCAAGATTATTGTTATACAAATTATCTTGATTTGGTACCCCCTGAAAGTTGTATGAAAAATTTTTATCGGTATGATTAAAATATTTTAGATTTAAACTATATTTATTTTTAGTGTCAAATACTTCATTATATATTTTATCAAAATATTTAGGTTGACCATATGAAGAAAGCCCCATCATTTTGTATTCATCGCCATATTTTTTAAATCCAATTAATTGAGTAAAACTTTCATAAAAAACACCAAGCGAATGTGGAAATAGATATTTTTTTAAAATCTTGATTTTATCTTTTTCACATTTTGCAATACAGATACTTGTAAAATCACCAAAACCATCAATGGATAAACCTACTGCATCTTTAAATTTTGAAGGATAATAAGCAGAAGCAATATGTGATAGGTGGTGATCTATATAATGAATCTTCAGTTTTCTTTTAATTTTGTCTTTTCCAAAATAATTAGCCAAATCATTTTTAAGATTAATCTTTTTTTTTAGTCTTTTAAATATTTCTGCTTTCTTTTTTCCTAAAATATAATTTCTTAAAAAATAAATAACTTTAAAATTAATGTTTGAGAGAGGATTGGTATTTATTGATATATCGGTAATATCCTCAAAATTTAAATTTGTATACTTTAATGCTGCCTCTATTGAATTTAATGGCAAACCAGCCCAATGCTTAACTCTATTTATCCTTTCTTCCTCGATAGCATATAATAAATCTCCGTCTTTAATTAAACAAGCAGATGAATCTGCATGATTACAATTCAATCCAAGTATTAAGCTCATTATTTAAATCTTATGATTTAATACAATTAAGACAAATTACAATAATTTAATTATAATTTTATCACAATTGATATAAATATTATTATTTTATGATTGCTTTAAATTTAATTGGCACAAACAAAAATAGTGGAACAAAAACATTTAATACAAATTTGCTAAAGAAATTAAGCTACATAAGTCAAAAAGAAAATTTAGTAATTTATACTTCTAAGAATTATCTTAACGATATTAAAGTGAAATTTGGAAAAAACATAAACTTTGTTTCCAAATCAAATATTTACGAAAATTTTATTATTAGATTTTTATGGATGCAATTATTTTTACCGATAAGCTTAAAAAAAAAAAAATATTAAAATTTTATTTTCGTCCACAAATTATTCACCTATATTATCAAAAATCTTGGGAATAAAATCTATATTATTTGTGCATACTGTAATGCCCTGGGAATATTTACATCTTTTACCTGGAAGTTTTTTAAAAAATTATTTTATTAAAAAACTTATGGAATTGTCGATTATAGCATCAGATATAATATTAGTTCCGTCAAAGTATGCAAAAAAGATAATTTTAAAAAATTTTAATTTAAAAAAAGAAAAAATAAAAGTAGTTTACCTCGGGGCTGATCATATCTATGAATTAAAAAATTCAAATTTAAAATTAAGAAAATTTAATTACAAAGATGATTATATTTTGTCAGTATTATCTTGTGTAAAATATCATAATATAATCAATCTGCTTAAAGCATATAAACTATTTTTGATAGAATCAAAATCAAATGTAAAACTTGTTCTTGTCATGACAATTTTAGACTTCGAATATTTTAATATATTAAAAAAATTTATAAAAAATAATTTTGAAAAAAATCAAATTATTATCTTACCAGATGTAAAAAATATTTACTTAGCCAATTTATATAAAAATTCTTCAATATATCTTTATACATCATATTCAGAAACTTTTGGCTTTACTACATTGGAGGCTAAATATTTTAATGTTCCGCTCGTCATTTCGAGGACTTCAGCTCTTAGGGAAATAAATGGTACAATGCCTATGTATTTTTACCCAAATAATATAAAGCAAACAAAACAAAAAATTTCATACGCTTATAAAAATAAAATAAAAATTTGTAAAAATCTAAAAAATAAAAAAAAACAACTCTACAAATTTATGTGGAATAAAACTTTGAACCAAATTCTAAAAATTCTAAAAAGTTCAGCTATCTAGTTTTATAGATTACATCAAAATTTAAAATTTTTTTATGCTTGTAATATTTGCTTAATTTATGATTATTTGCTACCGGATATTTTCCATACCAACCAAGATAATAATTAAATCCATTTAATTGATCATTAATTTGATTATATAAAAGAGGTTTTATTGAAAGGTATGGATTGTTTACAAAATTTACATTCGAAATTCTTTTAATATTTTTTAATAAATTAAATGTAATCGCTAAAAAAATAATTAAGTAAATAATTTTTACTCTAAAATTAAGTTCAAACTTACCAAAGTATAAAAGTATTAATACAATCGAAGAAAATATAAATATATAATGTGACATCCTAATTACAGGATTTTTAAAAAAGAATATTAACATTTGAAAAAATAATATTAACAAAAATAATTTTAATAATTCAGAATATTTGCTGACCACTTTGTCATCTATTTTGTAATTTTGTCTATTAAAAGAAATTACTGTTAAAATTATCACGGCTAAAGATGTGCTTAAAAATTCAAATAATTCAATTTTATTCCTTGAAAACCAGGTAGGAAACCAATTAAAATTACTCACATACACAGCTTCAGAAAGCTGGCCTTTATATTCTGACCACGATTTATTAATAACTTCTGATATAAATAATTGATTTTCTGCAACTATTTTTGCACTCCAAGATAAATTATCTACGCACGTAAAAGATAACGGGAATATAAAACATCCGCTTATCAATAGATTTTTAATAAAATAAGAAAAAGTTAATAAGTAAATTGGAACAAAATACTTAGAGGTTAATAGTTTAAATTTTTTATGCCTTAAAATGAAAAACAAAGGTATGAATCCAGTGAAAACAAATAACAATTTGTTAAAAATCATAAAAATAGATAAATAAGTTAAGAGAGTAATATTTATACTTAATCTTTCGCCTTTTGAAAAAAAAGTTTTGAAACTAAATAATATAAAAAAATATAGAATTAAGAATATAGGCCTATCAATTCCAAACTCTTTTAATCTTGTATATTTAATTAATACAAAAATAAAAATAAAAAATAAAACTGGAGCTATTATTGGTACTTCTTGTTTTTGAAAATAATTTGATATTTCTTTGTAAAACAATGATAGGAAAATAAATAAAATTAGTCCATTTAAAATATGAATATCTTGCAGTCGGGAGTAATCAAAATTAAAATATGATTGTGAAATCAACCAGATTGGAGAGAAAGAATACATTTCATTAAGATGACTCATTCCCCAAATATACTTAGTATTATCTGAATTAATTATATATCCATAATGATAATGATTTAAGTCGTCCGAAAATTTACTCCCATAAATATTAGCAATAACTAATAAAAATAGAATTATATAAATAAAATTAACTTTTTTTATAAAATTTATTTTTCGTTTTTTTATTATTAAGATTGTAAGAATGATAAAAAGGTTAAATATAAGAATTAAGTCACTTAATGGAAAAAAAAAATTTATAATTTGTGCAAATAACCCAGTAATTATTATTCCAAACAATGAAATTTCAAATATGTTTAATTTAAAGTCAAAATTTTTAAACGTTTTCAAAAAAAAATAACCATTAAAAAATGCTAAAAAAAAAAATAAAAAAAAATTAAATATTACTGTAGTCATAATTATTTGAAAAATAATTTAAGCAATTTTGTTGCATTTTTTTAGTTACATTCTTTTTAAAAATAAAACAGTACCGAAATATGCAAATAAAGATATTATAAAAATAATTACTGTATTAAAGTAAATGCTGAAAATAAAAGGAGAAATAGACATTATTATATAAGGAATAAAAACAATATTATTTCCAAATTTTTTTAGTAACAAATGGTGTAAATGATTTCTGTCAGGTCTTAGTGGAGAATTACCTATAATAATTCTGTCAAAAATAACTCTAATTGCGTCAATAGCAGGCAAAAACATTAAAATTAATATCTCATCGCACTTTAATGACTTATCAATATTATAATTAAGTATAAATAAACTTGCTAAAAATATGGATAACAAATTAGAACCACTGTTACCAATAAAAATTTTATTTTTAACATTAAATAATAAAATTAAAACTAGCGGCGCAATCAATGTATATAAATAAGTTTCATTAATTGAACCAGAGCTAATAAATACTATTATCCAAAATAGGCTTAAAGATAATGTAATACCATTTGCTCCGTCTGAAAAATTTACAAGATTATAAAAGAAATAAATACTGAATATAGTAAAAAAAATATTGGCTTGTTTTAGATCTATATTAATATCGATATCTCTAAATACAATTTCATTAATAATTAATTTATCGTGTAAGGGAATTACAAGAAATAAAATAACTAAAATGTAAATTGTTTTTTTCGAAGCAGATAAAGATAATTTATCATCTATAAAACCTAAAATAAAAAAAAAACTGTATAAAAAAATTAGTAACGATAAAAGTTTGAAGCCTAAATTTAAATCTTGAGAAAAAAAAATTAAATTAAAAATTAGAAAAATATAAAAAACTCCACCACCAATCAAGGGTATTGGGCTACTATGAATCTTTCTTATTTTGTCAGGCTTATCATATATTATAAAGTTAAAAGGTAACTTTTTAATAAATAATAAACATAATAAGCTGATTAAAAGTAATACAATGTTGGACCACAAAAAAATCATAAATTATATATATTTTCTAAAAAATATAATCTTATCAAATTTAAATATCTATAATAGAAGTAATTTTAAAAATGAATTTTTATTTATCAAATAAATTATCGCCAAAATTAAAAATGAATCAAATTTTAAAAATTTTAATATATTTTTTACCAGTTTCACTTATAGTTGGTAATGCTGTATTAAACATTAACTCATTTTTAATTATCATTAATTTATTATTAATTTTTCTTTTTGAAAAAAAACTATTTACAGAATACAAAAATATAGTTTTTATTTTTATAGCTGTTTTCTTCTTAATTTTGATTAATGTATTATTTTCATCATACAGTGTTATTTCATTAATTTCTTCTATGGGAATTTTAAGATATTTCTTTGTGATGCTGGCGGTCCTTTATTGTCTTGAGAAGGATAAAGATTTTTTTATAAAATTCACAAAATATTTATTTTTTATTCTCTTATTTGTTTCGCTAGATACTTTGCTTCAATATTTTATAGGTAAGGACATTTTTGGAATTGAAAATACATCTAGTCATGGTCAAAGATTAAATGGTCCTTTTGGAAATGAATATGTAGTTGGATCATACCTAAGTAAATTATTTTTCATATCCTTAATTTATTTAATTTTAAAAAACAAAAGTTTTGTTCTAATATTCTTATATCTAATTTTCATTTTATCTATAACATTGCTTACTAAGGAAAGAATTGCATCTTTAATGCTAATTATAACATGCTCTATTTATCTAATATTTACATTAAAAATAAATTTTAAAAAAAAATTTATATTTGGATTAATTTTTTTTATATCATTTAATTCGCTAATATATTTTAATAAAAGTATAAAGGATCACTTGATTCTTAGATCTTTAGAACAAGTAGGAATTAATTTTGAAGCTGATAATAATCACGACAAAAGAGTATTTTTCGATAGTAGATGGGGGGCACATTTCCTTACTGCATATTATATTTTTAAAGACAATATTTTAATTGGTTCTGGAATTAAAACCTTTAGATACGAGTGTGGTAAGGAGCAATATGAAGCAATTAATTCATTAAACAAAGATTCTAGATGCAATACCCATCCCCATAACATTTATTTAGAATTATTATCTGAAACAGGAATATTAATATTTGTATCTTTTTGCATTATTAATTTATTTTTCTTATATAGATTGTTTCTTAATATTTATAAAAATAAAACTGATGATATATCACTTATTATACTCTGTAGCTTTTTAATGTTATTCCAACCAATTCAAACAACAGGGGCTTTTTTCTCTACATGGAATGGTTTTTATTATTGGTTAGTTTATGCCTTTGTTGCATATGAATTTAGAAGAAGTAAAAGATTAAAATGAAAAAAATTTTGATTTCCGGTGGTGGAGGATATCTTGGAACTTTTATGGCTCAAGAATTAATAAAAAATTATGAGGTCATAATTTATGATGAGTTTTACTTTCCATGGATATTAAAAAACAAAAAATATCTGAAAAATAATAAAAATTTAAAATTTATAAAAAAAAATATTTCCAAAATAAAAATAAATGATTTTAAAAATATAGATTATGTTTGTGATTTAAATGGTATTTCTAATGATCCATCATCAGAACTTAATGCGAAATATACATGGAAAATAAATTATAAAGATAGAGTAAATTTTGCTGTAAAAGCAAAAAAAGCTGGTGTTAAAAGATATATATTTAATTCAACCTGTTCAGTTTATGGTTTTAATAAAAAAAAAGTTAATGAAAATTCAACAACAAACCCACTTAGTACTTATGCCAAAGCCAATCTTTCTGCAGAAAAATCAATCTTTAAATTAAGAGATAAAAACTTTAAAGTTAATTTATTAAGAAATGCAACTTTGTTTGGTTTTTCTAATACATTGAGATTAGATCTAGTTATCAATATTTTTGTTTTAAAACTTATAAAAAATAAACAAATATTTATTGATGGAGATGGAAAACAATATAGACCATTTATATCTGTAAAAGATGTTTCTAATATATATAAAATTTTAATTAAAAAAGAAAAATTACCATCATTTGTTTGTAATTTAGTATCATTCAATTCAACAATCAAAGATGTTGCACTACAAATATGCAAAATATTAAAAAAAAATAAAAGTATGATAAATTTTAATGATAAATTTTTTGACAAAAGAAATTACATTGTAGGTTCAAAAGTTTTCAAAAAATATTTTGGAAAAAATTATAAATACTCAAGCTTTCAAAACGAGATTAAATACTTAAAAAGAAATATTATTAAATATAAATTAGATTTTAATACAAACACTATTCGTATGAGGTTTTATAAAAAACTTTTTAGTTAGTAAATGTATTATAATAATATTTATTTTGAAAATCCTTTATTTAGTTTTATTATTTCGATATTTCTATCTTTAATTTTAATTAATTTATCTTTATATCCCGTAATAAACAAAAAAAAAAAAAATAATTTTTTCCCAGAATATCAACCATTAATAATTTTTTTCTTACTTTTTTCTTTTATAGTTTTCATATTCAATATTT
>MDTC01112779.1_pt1 | contig 47119 bp, 46 predicted proteins | sample 811181 | NCBI WGS metagenome assembly MDTC01 (sample SAMN05326644, study PRJNA326480) | marine metagenome | isolation source: seawater | place: Pacific Ocean: North | collected 2011 | reverse complement strand
GCCGAAGGCGGTGCTGGCGGCGCGGGTGCCGAAGGCGGTGCTGGTGGCGCGGGTGCCGAAGGCGGTGCTGGCGGCGCGGGTGCCGAAGGCGGTGCTGGCGGCGCGGGCGGTGCTGGCGGTGGCATGGAACCCTGCTTTGGTGAGGGCCAATTCGGTCGTAATGGACCCGACGCACTCCCGTGTTGCGATGGACTCGTTGAAGTTCAAGAATCGTATCCCAATCCAGACGGTGAGTGTGTGCCAGAAGCCAATGCATACACATGCTTACAATGTGGTGACGGTATTTGTGGTGATTTTGAAAACCATTGCAACTGCCCCAATGATTGCATGGAAATGGCCAATGAATGCGTCGCCGAAGGTCAAGCTGTGATGAATATTGACCAGCAATGCTGCCCTGGGCTGTTTCCTGTCGAATGTGTCATTCTCGGAGCAGACAACATGTGTTTCCCTTGTGCAGAACTGACACAGTACTGCTTAAATTGCGGTGATGGTGTTTGCGCTGAAGGCGAAAATCTCTGCAATTGTCCATTGGATTGTGAAGATATCTAAATGCTGACTCTCGCCTGGCGCTTTTGATCCGGTCAGACTAACGCCCGGTGACTTCATCCAATAACGCAGCCGTTCGCTCAGCCATCATATCAGCTGAGTAGCGGCGCAGTGCGTCTTTTTTTGGCGTGAACGGTACCGTGTCTGAAGCGATTTGAAACAAGGCGTCGCGCAGTGTATCCGAATCCGATGACCAGCGTCCGACGCCGCAGCTTTTGATCAATGTAGCGGCATCGGAGCCAGGAGGCCCATATCCGATAATGGGTCGGTCCATTTCAAGATAGTCAAAGATTTTAGCGCTTAACGCCGTCTTATGTTCGTTGCCAATGATGAGTAAAAGTGCTGCAGATCCAGCCATAATCGGTGCCAATTCATTGGCCGGGATCCGTTGGCCATGAGACACCCGATCTGGCATGGGATGACGGTCTAGAAAGCGTCTCGCTGCCGGATCAAGCTCACCGAATATCTTGAGTTGAAGGGGCGGCAGCTCCGCGTTGCACGTATGGAGAGTTTCGAGAATGGGTTTCATGCTCCTCGATCCGTAGCACGCACCCGCATAAACAAGGGTTGGTATGGCATGGGTGGTTGGTTTATCGAAGACAACATCGGTTGGGTCGAAACCATTTGGTATGACAACCCAATTGGCAGACGGACCCGGTGAGAAGGCGGCAACATTGCGGGCGAGCATGTTGGTGTTGACATAAGAGACCGCGTCCGCCGAATCCAATAACTTCGCCTCTAATTTACGAATGGCCCGGCGAGAGGGACCGATTGGAATTCGTTTCCGTTTCAAGTCGACAGTCCACGGGTCTCTATAGTCAAGAATCAGGGGTACGTTCAATTGCTTTGCGATGGCAGTACCTACGCAGAACATGCCAAAAGGACCCCCTGTTACCCATACACATTGAATGTTTTCAAGTCCTCGAGCCGCTCGCTTAGCGGCGCGAGTCCAAGCGGGATATTGATCGGGTTTAAGAAGCTCAGATATCACACGATTGATGGGCTTAGCGACCAGCTTTGGTAATCGACGTAGACCCTGCGCGAGTTTGGTACTCGGTATCAATGCTGAGACTCGATGGACCTCGATGTCCGGAACCGAGAGCGATGGATCTAAATTTGGAGCTTTTCGAAAGACCGAATCGGGTTCGGGTGTCATGACGATCGGTTGCCATCCTAGGTCTGGAAGGCGCCTTGCGAGACGCAGCGGACGGCGAACACCAACACGCGCCACCGGTGGCCATGCAGCCGTCAGCATCAAAACCTGTTTCGTCATGGCTGACTTCGACGTATTTCTAGATGGGATTGGCATTCTAAACAGACGGTACATTCAGGCTGCGCCTGCAACCGACGCCAGCCAATGACCTCCTCGCATCGAAGGCAGAGTCCATATTCTCCTGCGTCTATGGCGCTGAGGGCCGCACGAACTTTCTTTAATCTGAGATTTTGTCGACGACGATTTGCTTCAACCATCTTTTGTTGCTGGATGGCGTCAATACGAGATAGACGGCCCACAGATTGTTGATCAAGCACGACTGGCTGAGCGGCCTCTTTGGACTGTCTGAGGACCGTGTCTAGCTCAATTTCAAGCCGACGTAGAGCATCAGTTTGTTCTTGAATTTGGGTGGCGGTCAATTCGCTCATCGTCGGGCAGGAACCTTCAACAACGTCAATTAGCCTCTATTAGTACATCAATAGCGACGAGATTTCTTTATCCACTTTTTGGATGGGTAGAAATTGAGCTTCTAAGCCCTGAGCAAATGGGACGGGGGTATCGAGGCTACCGAGACGGCGGACCGGGGCATCGAGCCATTCGAAGCACGCGTCTGAAATCTGCGCTGCGATCTCGCCTCCGAATCCACCTGATACTTGCGCTTCATGTAGAACCAACACGCGACCCGTTTTCTTGACGGATTGGAATACTAAGTCGTCGTCCCACGGCTTTATCGTTCGCAAATCGATCACTTCGATCTCAGCGCCTTTTTGGGCGAACCGTTCTGCTGCAGCCATCGCCCAGTGAACAGCCCAGCCATAGGCGACCACCGTCAAGTCGGACCCGGAACGCACGATGCAGCCTCGACCGATGTCTAATTCATATGGGTCTTCTGGGACAGGTTCAGTATTCGAACGATACAGCTTCTTATGTTCGAGAAATAGGACAGGGTTAGGATCGCTGAAGGCGGCGAGCAATAAGCCTTTTGCATCGTATGCATTGGCCGGTGCGACAATTTTTAATCCTGGGGTTGAGACAAACCAGGATTCAACGCATTGCGAATGAAATGGACCTGCGCCTACACCGCCACCGAATGGGGCTCGAATCACAACCGGAACCGAGGCCCCCCAGCGATAATGAGTTGGAGCAAGGTTGTGGACGATTTGATTAAACGCGCATGAGATGAAGTCAGCAAATTGGATCTCAACCATGGGTTTTGCACCGGTCAGAGCAAGACCAAGAGCGCAGCCAACAGCCCCTGATTCTATGATAGGGGTATTGCGGACCCTCTTGGGGCCAAAGCGTTTAACCAGACCCTCTGTTGCTTTAAATACGCCCCCATACTCGGCAATGTCTTGCCCCATGAGAATCGTCGAATTGTCCCGTTCCATTTGAGTGATGAGGGCATCCCGTATGGCATCGACATAACGGGTTTGGGGACCGGACTTTTTGGGTGCTGATTTTGGATGTGGTGCGCTCCGATAGACGTCCGCCAGTTCATGTTCCGGAGAGGATTGCGCCGCTGGCGCCGCTAACTGCTTTCTGATTTCTAAGTCAACCAGATCTTCGAGTCGCTCTCGTATCAAATTTTGTGTTGATGCCAACACTGTCCCTCGGTCGATCAGTGTCTTTTCTAAGCGAGTAATCGGGTCTTTTTCCGCCCATCGGCTCATCAGTTCATCGGGTACATAGGCTGTTCCAGAGGCCTCTTCATGGCCCCGCATTCGAAATGTCATGCATTCGATTAATGTAGGGCCTTCACCTTTTCGCGCTCGCAGAGCCGCTGACGACACGGCCTCGATGACATCATATATGCAATTTCCATCGACCATGACGCCCGGCATGCCATAGCCAGTGGCTCGGGGATGCAATTCTGAACATGCATATTGCTCCTTGGTGGGCGTGGATAATGCGTATTGATTGTTTTCCACCATGAAGATGACCGGAAGGGTCCACGTTGCGGCTAGATTCATCGCTTCATGAACATCGCCTTCGCTGCTCGTGCCATCACCTAAGAACACAAGCGCGATTTTTTTGCTTTCATCCATTTGCGATGCCAAAGCAAGACCGCATGCCACAGGGCACATGGCGCCTAGATGACTGATCATACCGACGATAGAATGAGACAAAAGGCCGAAATGGAAACTTCGATCTCGGCCGCCCGTGAAACCACCTTGCCGACCAAGCAGCTGCTGGAAAAGTTGGTCTAGCGCCACATTCCGGGTGGTAAATACACCTAGATTACGATGAAGCGGCAGCACAAAATCGTCATCGTTAAGCGCCCATGTTGCGCCCACCGCAACCGCCTCTTGTCCAATCCCCGAGAACCACTTGGATAAGCGGCCCTGGCGCAGGAGGATCAACATGCGTTCTTCGATCACGCGGGGGAGGAGCAGCGCGCGGTACAGCTCAAGGTCGGCGTTGCGCATCCCATCTGCATCGTTTTTCATCGTCATTGGCCCTCCGGTTCCATGACGACAAAATTAAGTTTTAGGCCCCCATTGCTGATTGGAACCACTCGGCTTGGCGGCCGCTTAAGCGCACTGAGCGCCCTTGGGGATGAGACAATAATACCCGCCGACCAGGTCTTAAATTCCGTTGAGAGTAAGAGCCCCAATTGGTCGTACGCTCGCGGGTTTTTAGCCCGCCTGCCATAGGGTGGGTTACAGATGAGTAACCCGGCGTCTACAGGGGCTTTGAGTCGGCTTGTATCCAGAGTTTCTAGACTTGGGTTTACGCCCGCACGCTCCGTATTGCGCTGGGCGATATCGATGGTGTCCTGGTTTCTATCACGGCCTAAAATGAGGGTTGGCACCGCCTTCAAAACCCGAGGTTGGTCCTGTTTTTTACACCATTTTTCACACTCGAATTGACGCCCCATCCCGGGCGGGATGTCGGCTGCTCTGAGTGCGGCTTCAATTGGGAAAGTACCGCTTCCACACATCGGGTCGACAAGAGCTATACCGGGTGTCCAGCCTGCGACCCTCAAGAGCAGTGAAGCCAGTGTCTCCCGCAGAGGCGCCGGGCCTGTCTCAAGTCTCCATCCCCGCCGATGTAAGCGTTCTCCGGAGGTATCTATGCTGACGGTACAGCGATCTCGATGGATTCGAACGTACAACTCAGTCGAGCCCTGATTGACCCATCGATTCACTCGGTCTTTGACGGCATCCGAGTGATACAGTCTACTTTTGCTGCAGCTGACGTGCGCGGTCAGGCCACCAAAATCATCGAGTTCGAGTTTTTTAAACCCTCGTTCTAACGCCTGAAAAGTAGGGGCTGGGAAACGCCCAACACGTTGTAAAATTCGAGTTGGACACCGCAGAGTCAGATTGGCGCTTATTGGGTGGCCAACGAAGGATACACCGCCGACTTCGATTTGAACCCGCTTGAATCCATTCCCTTTAATTTCGTCCGCAGTCCATGTTTCTAAACCGGGTGGGCAAACAGCGAACAACTCGGTGCGTTGATAGGTCAACTGTAGGCCCCCGTTCATTTACACCGTTGCCGCGTGGTCTCGACTACAAACGCGGCTCGGGTTGGAATAGAATAAGCATCATCGCAATTACTGTATGCCGACTCTCATTCCAGGCCAAGGAACGATTACCATGTGGGCGCATTGGCGCAGCGGAAATGTTGGTCAACTTGGGTGCGTTTGGGTTCGGTTCAGTTCCCAAACCGCTAAACAACCAGTTTGCTGTAGACATTGTCGAATGTAAGAATTATCTTACCTTGGATTACCTTACCTTTCATTATCGCTCATTCTAATGCGTCAGGAAGCCCAGAATGGAGACAACACTTATCGAACTGATGACCGTCAGCACACCAGCGGATGACGTCTCAATCTCAAACCTTCTCTTAAAAGCCTCGCCAGTTGTCAAAGGTGTGCTGGTGATCTTGGTCGCGATGTCACTTATCGTTTGGTACATCATAATCTACAAATGGCTCTATTTGAGACGGGCTAGAAAAGAGTCTGAACGGTTTATGAAAACCTTCTGGGACTCAAAGCGTCTCGACGAGATCTACCGAACCAGTGACGACCTAAAGTACAGCCCAACCAGTCAAGTCTTTCGTGCGGGTTATGTCGAACTCACCAAGTTAAAAAGTGGGAAATCTGGCGATACCATGCACGAACAAATGGGTGACCTGGAAAATATTGAACGCGCCTTGCGCAGGGCCATCAATGCGGAGTCCATCCATTTAGAGAAATTGACGTCTTTCTTGGCTACAACCGCGAGTGCGGCCCCGTTTATCGGCCTGTTCGGAACGGTTTGGGGCATTATGGTGTCCTTTCTGAACATCTACAAGAAGGGGGATGCGTCTCTGCTGACTGTCGCGCCTGGTATTGCGGAGGCATTGGTCGCCACAGCCATTGGCCTTGTGGCTGCCATTCCGTCGGTGATCGCCTACAACTGGTTGGTTGGACGAATCAGGACTTTGCAGGCCGAGATGGAAAACTTTGGGAATGATTTTCTCAATATCGTTCGGCGACACTTCTTCAACTGAATGATTCGATTGGAGTAGATGAACCGTGGGTATGCAGACCGGAAATCAGCGAGCCGCAATGAGTGAGATCAACGTAACGCCTCTTGTAGACGTCATGTTGGTTCTCCTCATTGTGTTCATGGTCACGACGCCTATCATGGTCGAGGAAATGACCAAAAAAGAAGTGGAAATAAACCTTCCAGCAACCCGAGCACCAGCGCCAATGAAGCCGTCGGATACGTTGGTCGTTGTCAGACGAGATCAGACAATCTCATTGTCCATGGGTCAAGGCGAGACGGAGTTGGCCAATTGTGGGTCCGATGCCGAGGCTCAGTATGTCAACTGTCTACAGCAACTTGAGACAGCGGTCGCCAACAACCAGCCATTGCAAGATTCCGATCGAATCCTCGTCTATGCCGAGGATGGTTTGGGATATACGTTTGCCGTTAAAATTTTTGCGAGCATCAAGCGGTCCGGAAAAAAGAAACTGTTTTTGATCACAAATCCCGAAGCGGTCTCAAACAAATGAATCAGAGCCGGTCAGATCAAGGCGCCCGCGTCATTTCAATGGTTCTGGCCTGCGGCGTTAATGGGGTCATGTTTGCCTCTATCTTGTTGATGGGAATGGTTACCCCGCCGCCTGAGCCCCCCGAACTCGTGTCCATCGACTTCGTTGAACTCGCTCGAAAAAGCGATGTGCCTGTGAAACCTAAATTACTACCGAGAATTACTCAGCCGGCCCTGCCCTTGGAAGCGGCGGCTGAGGAGATCGGTCTTAAGCGTAAGAAACAAGAAGAGCTCGAAAAACAGAAAAAAGAACGCGAACAGAAGCTTGCTGAGAAGAAAAGAAAGCAGGAACGCGCGAAAAAGAAGTTAGAGGCAGTTAAGCGCAAAGAGGACCGCAAGCGCCGTCGGAAAGCCATGGCACTGGCTATGCAGAGAATTGAGGATGATCCCCGAGCAGACGATGAAGATGCGCCGGGATTTAAAGAGGGGAGTGCTTACGGCCGCTCTACAGACCCTAAAACCCTCAAGAATAAGCTCATGTACATGACTCGGATCTCTAGACTCTTGGAGAGCCAGTTCCAAGTCCCCAACAATATCCCCGAGGAATTCAGACGGAAAGCAAGCGCGAAAGTCGCGTTTAAGATCAGTAAGACGGGGAAAGTCAAAGGAAAGCCTCGAATCTTGAAAAGCAGCGGAAATCGTTTTTTTGACCAAGCCGCTTTGACAGCTGTTAGACGATTCGGACCCGGGACAAACCTAAAGCTGCCGCTTCCCAAAGATAAGAAACTCAAAAAGATCGTGCTGCGGTCCGGTATTCGGGCTCGAATGAAAGGTAAATGAATGATGAGAGCTGATGGAAAATGGCTTTTTATAGTCGGACTAACCCTGACTCTTTTGGCCGCCCCTTTCGTACAGGCGCAGTCAGATGGGACAGCCTCTCCGGCTACATCGTCCGAAGGCCTGGACGTTGAAGTCGAACAGGGCGGCCTCGTGCTCATTCAAATGGCCATTCCACGAGCCATTAACTTGGACTCAAAATCGGACACCATCGGCTTGACTGAGGCGCTGTCAGGAACGGTTAAAAGAGACCTTACGATTTCATCGTTTTTCAACATTCTGAAACCAGCCCAGATCCTCGCGAAATCAGACCGTGAAGGCATGAAGCCTGTGTATCGGGATTGGTTCAATAGCGGGGCCCAGGGGCTGATCAAAATTAGTTATAAGCAGGTGGGTAAGAAAGTGATTGCTGACTTTCGTTTATTCAGTGTCGAAGGCAGTGACCAGGTTGTTTTGCCTAAACCTTTTGATGGTCCCATTCGCATCGATGCATCGGTGAAAAAACTGCGAGCCATGGCCCATGAATTTGCGAACGAAGTCATTGGCTATTACACCAAGACGCGTGGATTTTTTGGAACCCAGATCGTTTTCGTCAAGGGGTCTCGTCGAACAAAAGAGATCTACATGATGAGCGCAGATGGCGTCGAAGAGACCGGCCTCACTGGGACACGAGGTATCAACATGCTGCCGAGTATGGGGGCGGGGCGTCTTTATTTCACAAGTTTTCGCCGCGGAGGGCCTCATGCGTTTCGTCTAGGCTCCGGCAGCACCCGCCCTTTTGCCGCTTATCCTGGTCTCAATACAGGCGCCGTTTTGAGTCCAGATGGCAGTTCGGTCGCGCTGACCTTAAGTCGTGATGGAAACCCTGAAATCTATTTACTTCACCCCGATACAGGGAAGATTAAGCGACGACTGACAAATTCAGAGGCCATCGATACGAGTCCGGCTTGGTCACCGGATGGGCAGCGAATCGCCTTTGTCAGCGATCGTCACGGCTCACCACAGATTTTCGTCATGAATGCGAATGGGGGCGGTGTGCAGCGGCTTACGTTTCAAGGCGATTACAATCAGACCCCAGATTGGAACCCTAAGTCTGGTTTAATTGCATTTACAGCCCGCGATGAACGGGCCATTTTCGATATTTTTACCGTTGATGTGGGCACCAAAGAGATTAAGAGGTTGACCCAAAATCAGGGTAATAATGAAGAGCCAACGTGGTCGCCAGACGGTCGTTTCATTGCGTTTAGCAGCACCCGGTCTGGTACAGCTAAAATCTATCTCATGGATCAAACGGGTCGGTATCAGCACAAGTTGAGTACAGGAACGGGCGCGTACCTTACCCCTTTTTGGGTCCGGTACTGAGTTAAACAGGAGTCATTATGTCGAACGCTCAATTTAGATGGATATTGATTTTCTCAACGCTGCTGTGCTTAGCCGCATGTGGTGGTCGACCTGTGGAAGCATTATCCGCTGCTGAGAAAGCCATGGCCGATGCTTCATTGGCTAAAACATGTGCGCCAGATGAATATCTTGCAGCCCAAAAACTTTTGGAAAAGGCCAAATCTCTCGCTGAAAAGGGTGAACATGCCCGTGCTAAAGCGACAGCGATCGCTGCTGAAAAGCTGGCTAAAAAGGCCATTGTTAAAGCGCAAGCGCGAAAAGATGAATGCTTAAACCCGCAGGCTCCAGATGCCATTGATGCCGCGGAGTTTGTCGATGAGTCAGGACCGGGCCAAGATGCTGTGGACGCGCTGTCAGAAGGGATGCAGATAATCTATTTCGACTACAACCAGCCTACCTTATCCGATGAAGCAAAGGCGACCCTCGATGCCAATGCAGACTGGCTGCTCGATAATGAATCCGTCACCGTTACTGTTGAGGGTCATTGCGACGAGCGGGGCAGCACCGAATATAATCTTGCGCTCGGTGAAAAACGAGCACAAGTCGCGCGTAAGTATCTGCTCCGAAAAGGGGTCGATAAAGCGCGCATTAGTTTGGTGAGTTATGGGGAAGAGCGCCCTGCTGATTACGGGGCCGGCGAGGCGGCTCATAAGCGCAATCGCAGAGCCGTATTCCGAGCGAATGAGTAGACCAATTGGACCAAGATATTTCCATCGAAAGCATTTCTTGCCTTGCCACCATTGAACGACCTCGATAAAGAACCCCTATGAAAGCGATTAAATATCTTGTTCCAAACAGTTTCACCGCACTGTCCCTGGTCTTCGGCCTTGCCTCTATTGCCGTCTCTACTCGAGGTGACTTTGAACTGGCATCATGGCTGATTCTGTGGGGCGTCCTATTAGACAAGCTTGACGGCGCATCGGCGCGCCTACTCAACGCCTCGTCGGAGTTCGGGGTTCAATTCGACTCTTTCGCGGACTTCGTGGTCTTCGGAATTGCCCCAGCGGCACTGGTCTATAGTCGGCTGAGTCTACTTCCGGACTATTCGAGCGGGGCCGGTCATACGGCATTGATCATTGTGTCCGGCGGATATGTCTTAGCTACGGCAGGACGTTTAGCCCGTTTCAATATTGCCGAACCCGTTGGTGGAGACCAATACTTTTTCGGTATTCCAACGACAATGACAGGGGCAATTATCGCCTCTGCCTATCTGACCCTCGGCTTATTCGGACTTGAGGATCAGTTCATTTCATACGCCATAGTTGTGCTCTTTATTCTGGCGCTATCGATGGTGTCTAACATTCGCCTCCCTAAGCTGAAGGCGCGTAACAATGTGTTCGTTCAATGGTTTCAAATCATTAATATTGGCGCTGTGTATGCGACCACACCCTTCAAGCTGTGGCCTCACTATCTCTTGGGCCTTGCGCTCCTCTACCTAGCCATCGGTATCGTCTGGGCATTGATGAACCCCATCGAACAAGATAGAGCGACCGCCTTAGAAAAAATGGTCGAAGAAGCCTAGACGATCGGAAAGAAATGACTCAATTTCAAGGTCACTTTGATCAAAGTCGTGCAAACAGATTGACAATTCGATGACTCGCCACTAATGTGCCGCCTCCGCGAGGTCATGCCCTAGAGGTTTGTCCTAGTGACGATGTGAGTAGGCCGGCTTATGAAAGCACTAGACCTAAAATTTAGGGTCGACGACCTCAATCCATCGCAAAAGGAATTCGCTGGTGAGCTGCCTCTTGCTCTTTTGCAGACGTGCCTCCCCGGCATGGTCGGTGACCTCGGTTATCGGCCACAAACCGCGGCGACCATTAGTGGGCAGGTTTACTTGTCTGCTGGCGGCGAGGTTGTGGTGACCGGGGAAATGACGGTTACCGTCGACTTTGATTGCACTCGGTGCTTGGCGCCCAGAACAGTCTCGCTCACATCGAGCCACGAGCATGTTTTGGTCAAGAGGCGCAGAGAGCGAGAGGCTGATGCGGAACTGGTTGTGACCAGTGATGACGCGGAGGTCGACACGGAGACATACCAGGGCGATGAGATTGACCTCACCGAGGTGTTTCGTCAGGACCTGGTTTTGGATTTGCCGATGAACCCCAGCTGTGAACTGGGCGGGACCGGTGATTGTGAGTTCGATGAGGATACCGAAAAGGCTCTTGAGAAGCCTATGGATCCCCGTTGGGCGCCCTTATTAGAGCTGAAGAAAAAAATGAATTGACGGGGCAGTAACGCTCCATATTAAGAGAGGTAATCATGGCGGTACCAAAGAGACGCAAATCTCGTTCGAAGCGCGATTCTCGACGTGCGAACCATAAAATCAGCGCAAACGCGTACAACGTCTGTCCAGAATGTGGCTCACCTAAAGAGCCTCATCGCATCTGTCCCACATGTGGATGGTACAAGGACAGATTCGTGCTTGAGGTTGTTGAGGTCGAAGCCTAATACCGGCTTATCGAAACACCCGGACTCCCTATGACGCAATCTCTGTCTCAGGAGAACCTGCCCATCGCAGTCGATGCAATGGGTGGCGACAAGGCACCTCTCGTTGTCATCGAAGGCGCTATAGCCGCGTGTCGAGCGGGCGCGGGACCCGTTGTCCTGGTCGGCGATGGCGCGCAGGTCGAGTCTGAACTCGAGCGCCTTGGCGGCGCAGACCTTCCAATCACTATCCAACACGCCAGTGAACAAATCGCCATGGGCGAAAGTCCGTCCCGTGCCGCTCGTCGCAAGCGCGACAGCTCGATGCACGGTTGTTTTCGTCTTGTCGAAAGCGGCGACGCATGCGCGACGGTCACGGCTGGTAATTCGGGGGCTTTTCTCGCTGTCGGCCTGCTTACGGTTCGGCGCTTGAAAAAATGTGAGCGCCCTTGCTTAGTCACCAGTCTACCCACTCAGCCCAACCCGACGGTCCTACTCGACATTGGCGCTAATGTTGATGTTCGCGCTACGCATCTCGCTCAGTTTGCTTTGATGGGTGCAGCGTACTCAGAGATTCAATTTGGGACGGATAAACCGAGCGTGGCCCTTCTATCGAATGGGACTGAGCCAACGAAAGGTACGGAGGCGTTGCGGGAGGCGCATCGCCTTTTGAACCAAACACCCATTAATTACATTGGGTTTGTGGAAGGCCGAGATTTATCAAATGGGTATGCCGATGTCGTCGTCACAGATGGGCTCACTGGTAATATTGTCCTCAAGCTATGCGAAGGCTTAGTGACAACCCTCTTTGGACGGGTGAAAGCTGCTATTCAGAGCCGGCCGCTGGCCATGGCCTTGGCGCCGGTCTTTCGGAAACCCCTGCACGCTTTGTACAATGAACTCGATTGGGAGAGTGTCGGCGCAGCGCCTATTCTTGGCTTGAATGCCGTCGCGCTGGTCGGCCATGGTCAGAGTTCGGCTAAAGCGATTTCAAATGCGATTATCAACGCGCGCAGAGCATCAAGCCAAGGCCTGACAGCAGCCATCGCGGCCACTTTGGAGATGAATGCGCCGAGTGGTGAAATCAGCACCTCTGAACTCCCTATGTCGTCGACCGATGAACTGATCGGTGAATAAGCTCGACCTAAGAGTTTAGATTAATCGAAATCAGGACCTACATCGCTTGACATCGGGGATGTAAATTAGGTAGTCAAACGCCGTCTAGTTTGTTCTTGTATTCAGTTTGAGTCGTGTATGGATTGAATCCTAGAACGAGCATCAAAATTGGGAAGGTGATCTATGGCGAGCATCGAAGACCGCGTGCGAGCGATTATCGCTGAGCAACTCGATCAGGATGAATCAGAAATCGTACCTGAAGCAAACTTCATCGAGGACCTGGGAGCTGACTCTCTGGACCTTGTTGAACTCGTTATGCGGATGGAAGATGAGTTTGATGTAGAAATTCCTGACGATGAGGCAGAGAATATTCGATTAGTGCAGGATGCTATAAACTATATCCAACAGCACTTAGCGAGCAGCGATTAAGCCCTTCGGCTCTCCGGGAGCCGATTATGCAAAAGAGAGGGTGACGTGGCCATGAACAACGACCAGCGCAGGGTAGTGGTCACCGGGATCGGTCTAGTAACACCTCTTGGTAATGACACGTCAACGACGTGGCAGGGGATTCTTTCCGGCCGTTCGGGAATTGGTCAAATCACTCAATTCGATACGACGGAGCATCCTGTTACAATCGCCGGTGAGGTTCGCGACTTCGATATCAGTCGGTGGCTCGACCGAAAAAACCAGCGTAAGATGGATCGCTTTATCCATTTCTCTATTGGTGCGGCGATGATGGCTCTCGAAGATGCCGACCTGCCTGTGCCTGTTCCTGATCCTCACCGAACTGGGGTGCTCATCGGTGTTGGACTCGGTGGCTTAAAAACCATCGAAGACGCCATAGCGATTCTGAACACCAAAGGGCCTCGACGTCTTAGCCCATTTATGCTGCCACGACTGATTTCCAATCTTGCGCCAGGTCAAGTCTCGATTATGACCGGTGCCCAAGGGCCTAATTGGAGTCCGGTGAGTGCATGTGCCACGGGCGCACATGGTCTGGGTGAGGCTGTTCGGATGATCCGTGATGGGATGGTTGATGTAGCTATTTCTGGTGGTGCTGAAGCCACTATTACCCCGCTTGGCGTTGCGGGTTTTGCGGCAATGAAAGCTCTGTCTAAGCGGAACCAAGAACCTCAGTTGGCCTCTCGACCCTTCGATGTATCGAGGGATGGCTTTGTGGCTGCTGAAGGCGCCGGAGTCATGGTTCTCGAATCTCTCGACAGTGCGCGTGCCCGAGGGGCTCGGATTTACGCCGAAATTTTAGGGTATGGGCAGTCATCGGATGCATTTCACATGACGCTGCCACATCCCGAGGGGCGCGGCGCCGTGCGTTGTATGGAAAACGCTTTGGCCGACGCTGGACTGTCGGCCGGAGACATTCACTATGTGAATGCTCATGGAACGTCAACGTCGGCTGGAGATATTGCTGAATCGACAGCTTTAGAACAGGTTTTTGGCGAGCATGCACATCGTCTTTTGGTGAGCAGCACGAAGTCGATGACCGGTCATATGCTCGGCGCAGCAGGGGCTGTTGAAGCGGCTTTCTGTGTCCTGAGCATTCGGGACCAAATCGCACCGCCAACCATCAATTTAGTGGAGCAAGATCCGAAGTGTCGTCTCGACTATGTCGCTCTTACACCGCGGCCAGCTCGTATTAAGAATGCGCTCTCCAATAGTTTTGGCTTTGGTGGGACTAACGTATCCCTTATCTTTCAAGAATATCAGTCGGAGGCGACATGACAATTAGGCTCGCGATTGCCTCAGATCACGCAGGCTTTGGACTCAAACAAAAATTGATCCAATTCCTCGAACAGCGAGACGATGTTGCTGTTGTCGATCTCGGCCCTCAATCAGACGCGCGTTGCGATTATCCGGATTATGCGGCCGCATGCGCCCGTGCCATCGAGGCGGGAGAGGCCGACCGAGGCGTTCTCGTTTGCGGAAGTGGCATTGGTGTCTCAATTGTTGCCAATCGATTCGGGGGGATTCGAGCCGCTTTGGTTCAAACGGCTCTGATGGCCCGTTTGTCTCGAGAACACAATAACGCCAATGTATTATGTCTGGGTAGTCGACTCGTCGGAGACCTGGTCGCAATGGATGCAGTCGACGCGTTTCTGACCACGCCATTTGCCGGTGGCCGGCACGCTGATCGACTGGCTAAGATTAACTCAGTGGAGCGATAGCTAAAGTGTGTCCCTTCTGCCGTTCTGAAGATACTCGTGTCTTAGATTCTCGCTCTGTCCGGGACCAGCATGCGGTTCGTCGACGTCGCTGTTGCAATGCATGCGGTCGACGTTTCACAACCTATGAGCGAGTCGAACGACTTCTGCCCGTGATTGTGAAACGGGATGGAGCTCGGGAAAACTTCGATCGTGAGAAGCTGATGCGCGGTCTCCAGATCGCATGTCGCAAGCGCCCCATCCGTTCCAACCAACTTGAATCTCTCATCAGTCAAGTCGAACGTCATTTTGCAGGCGCAGCTGAGCGTGAAGTTCCGTCGTCTGACATCGGCAAGTACGTGTTGGGCTGTCTCCGAACCGTTGACGAAGTGGCATACGTCCGATTCGCTTCTGTTTATCGAGAGTTTTCGGATGTAAACCAATTTGTTCTTGAACTCGAGCATTTACAGGCCTCTGAAAACATGTCCGATTCCAATGTTCAGGAGACCGAATGACGCGTCAGTCCGATGAACATTTCATGGGTCGAGCAATCGAGCTGGCTAAGACCGCCAAACATAGGACAAGCCCGAACCCAACGGTCGGGTGTGTCATCGTCGCTAACGGCGTTGTAATCGGGGAGGGCGTTACGCAGCCCCATGGACATGCACACGCTGAAATTATGGCACTACAAGAAGCCGGTCCGGCCGCGCGCGGGGCGCAGATGTATGTGACGATGGAACCATGCTGCCATCAAGGGCGGACAGGACCATGCACAGAGGCTATCATCAAAGCCGGAATCGTGCATGTCTGCGTCGGTGTCATCGACCCTAATCCTCTTGTAGATGGCCAGGGGCTGGTGATTTTGGAAAACGCCGGTATCACCGTCCGCCGCGGCGTTTTACCCGTTGAATGTCAATGGCATCATGCGCCATTCGAAAAGTTTATTCGGAAACGGCACCCCTGGGTCATTCTGAAAGCGGCCACGACACTCGATGGACAAATTGCGACGCGGTCCGGCGACTCTAAATGGATTACCAGCGAAGCTGCTCGAATGGATGCTCACAAATTAAGAGCCGAGGTCGATGGGGTTTTGGTTGGTGTTGAAACAGCTCGCCTCGACAATCCAAAATTAACTGTGCGTTTGGCGCAGGGTGATGATCCTGTTCGGATTCTGATGGATTCGAATGCATCGATCTCACCTGATGCTCACTTGCTTGGGTCCGACGCCATGGTCTGCGTGGCTGATGATCTCTCGGATGAGGTGTTGGAGCCAATCGAGGCGACGGGGGCCGAACTGATTCGTTTGCCGAGGGCGGACAATGGTCGAATCCAACTTGATTCAGCGCTAGATGCCTTGGCTGCTCGTGGGATTGTTAAGCTGCTGGTCGAAGGGGGCGGTCAGGTCCACAAGAGCTTCTTGGATGCTCGATATGCGGACGAGTTGTGTTTGTACGTCGCGCCGAAAATTTTGGGTCAAGGTCGGGCCGCTTTTCCTTTTGATGCGCCCGAGACAATCGCCGATGCGATTCAAATCGAGATGATTTCGGTGGATCCCGTCGGTGATGATATTCGGTACAGGGGCGCGATTCGATATGTGGACGTCTCGTCTTCGACCGAGCCAACATAAATTTGTTAATTGAAGTGTATTTCGGAGTCTGAGACCTCGATAATACTAGGCGAAACAATACGAGATAGGTTAGAAGCATAAGCTGAGTCGGTATTTCCAATTTATGAGCAGTAACCGACCGGTGCTTGGGTGAACCCAGGCTTGGAAAGATGTCCTCAAGCGGACTGATTTGGTGATGTAGAGACTATGAGCGGTAACCAGCAAACCATTGAACTCGTTGAAAAGGCCATTGACGATATTCGCAACGGTCGCCTTGTCATTCTGGTCGATGATGAAGACCGAGAGAATGAAGGTGATTTGGTCATGGCCGCAGAATTGGCGACGCCCGAGGCCATCAATTTTATGGCTGTTCATGGCCGCGGACTGATTTGTCTCTCGCTGACACCGCAACGCTGTGACCAGCTTGAGTTACCGATGATGGTCCGAGACAACAGCAGTGGTTTTGGAACCGCATTCACAGTCAGTATTGAGGCTGCAACGGGCGTGACGACGGGCATCAGTGCAGCCGATCGAGCGCGGACCATTCGAGTCGCTGTTGCCCCCAATGCAAGACCAACCGATTTATCTCGACCTGGCCACATTTTTCCACTTCGAGCTCGGGTCGGTGGCGTTCTAGTGCGAACAGGCCAAACGGAAGGGTCTGTTGATCTTGCACGGTTGGCAGGCCTCGAGCCGGCTGGTGTCATCTGTGAAATTATGAATCCCGACGGAACGATGGCGCGTAGACCTCAACTGGAAGTGTTTGCCCAAGAGCATGGACTAACAATCGTCTCTGTTGCGGACTTAATCCAGTATCGCTTGCGTAAAGAACGTCTGGTTCAAGCCACTGCTGAGGTTGAGACTCAAGTAGGCGACATCGGTGTATTCAAGGTCATCACGTATGTCACTGTCGTCGACGAATTAGAGCATGTTGCCTTTGTCAAAGGGCAGCCAAACCCGGACCAAGCTGTGTTGGGACGGGTGCAGCAGGAAACTGTTTTATCCGATGTATTTCAATGTGGCCAAGGCAATAGTCATGAGCGATTGATGAAATCACTCAGACGCATTGAAGATGCGGGCTGCGGCGTTCTCGTCTATCTCCAAAAGCCCGCACCCCGAGTTGAGAATGAAGTCCGAATGCTCGCCGGCGAATCGCCGCGACGTGCGGCCATCGAGAAGGGGGCCATTGGGCTGCCCCAAGACCTGAGAGAGTATGGTATTGGCGCGCAGATTTTATTGGACCAGGGTATTCGTAAACTCAAGCTGATTTCCAGCTCGCCGACCCGCATCAAGGGCATCCAGGGCTATGGCCTTGAAGTCGTGGAACGGATCTCTTTAGACGAGCTGCCATCAGAATCTGAGCGTGAGGTGTTATCGTGAGTGGGTATAAAGTTGTTGACGGGCATATGGACGCGAGTGGCCACAAGTATGCTTTTGTTGTCGCTCGATTCAATCACTTCATTGTTGACCACCTCGTCAACGGGGCTGTCGATGCGTTGGTTAGACACGGATGCGCCGTCGGCGATATTACGGTCTACAAGGTGCCCGGAGGCATAGAGATGCCCCTTGCAGCCCAGCGGATCGCTGACATGGGCCAAGTTGATGCCATCATTGCGTTGGGTGCTGTGATTCGGGGCTCGACGCCTCACTTCGACTATGTGGCGGGCGAAGCATCGACTGGTCTGGCGAAAATTGCTTTAGCGTCAAACATGCCCATCGCCAATGGCGTTCTGACCTGCGACACCATTGAACAAGCCATTGAACGCGCGGGTACAAAAGCGGGTAACAAAGGCGCGGAAGCAGCCCTTGCAGCCCTTGAAATGGTCAATTTACTACGCGCCGTCCACGGTGAGTCAGAATCGTGATTTCTGGTCGTCGAACGGCTCGTGAAACAGCCCTCCTGGTTCTTTTTGCTGTCGATGTAGGTCAGACATCTGATTATCAAATGTCATTGGACCGCTTTATGGCAGTTTTTAAGGCTGATCGAGAGATTTTGACAGAGCTCTTAGGTCATTCAGATTATAATCCAGCTCCAGAGCAGCTATTACAACGAGCGATAAAGACTCTGGAGCCGGCCGGCAGTCATTGGCAATTTGTTGAAAGAATGGTCAAGGGCGTTGAAGCCCATAGTAAAGCGATTGATGAATTAATCGAGCGATTCTCTTTGAACTGGAAAGTATCGCGAATGAGCAGGGTTGATCGTAATGTACTCAGACTGGCTGCTTACGAATTGGCGTTTGAATCAGATGTCCCGAGTCGGGCAACGCTCAACGAGGCCATTGAGATTGCTAAGCGGTTTGGCTCGGAGGAGTCTGGTAAATTTGTGAATGGCATTTTAGATAAAATCGCACAGGAATTTGGCCGAGTGTAATCATGGGTAATTTGGCAACCGCGGCGGCAACATTAGATGGACTAAGGACGCGTCCGTGTGATCCTCTGATCCTCTGTGTCAACGTTGATGGCCGGCCCTTAAGAGGCATGACCGCGCAAGTCGATTGGCGTCTAGCCGGCATGCTATCTAAGATCGCTGCCAATGGGCTATCGGGGGACCTCCCGGTTTTAAGGCCGCCTCACAAGTTTCTGCCCTGCGGTCGGCTCATCCTTTTTCGGGCGGGTGCGTGTACACCTCGTGAGATGGCTAAGTTAGTCGGTGGATTAAACGGTCCACGACCGGGACTTTGCCCCCTGGATTTTGACTTTTCAGACGAAGAGGTCGAGCAGGCGTTTGGCGGTCAAGTGGTGATTTATCGAACCGAGACGGCGCGTTGATGTCCTATGGCTCGTTTACGTAGAAGGCAGATTCGTGGTCCGCGTACGTTCCCTGGGATTCGTCGAAAAGAGATCGTTGGGCTCGTCCTATTTCTGACCATCGTCAGTTTGTTGGCTTTCCAGCTTTTTATTGGCCAAGTCATGCGCGTTGCCAGTGATACAATGTCACCCACTATCCAGGCAGAAGACGTCATATTGGTCTCGTACTCTGATGGTGACCCAGGTGACGTTGTCGTCGTCGATGACGGCCAATACCAGGTTCTTCGCCGACTCATCGGCGTGCCGGGAGATAATATTGAGCTGACGAACAAGGGGCCGCTTCGAAATGAAACGCGATTGGTCCCGGTTGGCCTTCAGGCTGAGTGGGTGACAACAACCGAGTTAGGTGACCGAGCGAAAGGTCTCCCGAATCGAAGCCGTCTTAACCTACGGCAAAACCGAATTGTGCAAGTGCCACCAGATTTCGTCTATGTCGGATGCGATCTCGCTCGCTTTTGCCGACGGTCGCCCATTAAAGGTCTCGTTCCTAAAGATCACCTGATGGGGCGTGTGATTAATCAGTGGCCGGATCGTGCAGCCTTTATTTCGAAGACGCCTTAGGTCTGACGATGTAGATCGTTAGGTAGGCGCGGGTGGCCGGCTGGATGAAGGTCCAGAGACTTTCATGGCGCTTGAACGAGCTCAGCAGACATTGGGTGAAGGGGCGATTGACTAAACCATCGACAACAGCCTTGGGAGGGCGCACCTCACCGAGTACACTGCTCTCCAGCTGAATACTTAATGCACCTTGAAGGGTCGATCCTCCATGTTGCATTTGAGTGGCGCATTCTTTTGCTATCGCCGTTGAAATGACTTGGACCTTTTCGGCTTCCGCCTCACCTCGTTCAATTTTTAAGGTACTCGTCAAGCGTAAACCTGGGCGTCTATTGGCCCGACGTTTGTCTACATTGACGACGGCAATTTCAATCCCATGGCGCTCTAGTGCGATGCGCTTTGGGACCATGTCCTGACATGGGGCCGATGGTTGTCTGGCAGCAGACTTCGTTGGCGGATGTCCCGTTACAGACAATGTGAGTGTGTTTTTTCCATCCTCGAGACCAATGCCAAGTGCAGAGGGAGGCAGCGAGAAGTGTATATCTCGACTCGACCAATGAATTTGAACTTCATGACTGCGTTCGGCACTCGCAGCAAGCACCTTCGATGGACGGATGGCCAGTACGCCACGGCTTGCATCATAACCAGGGATCTCGAACTCATGGGCAGACAGTTGTGCGCTCATCGGCCCCTGTTTTGGGCATTTAGCGATACTGATGCCAGTCAGTGCATAGACGCAGAGAAACAGTGTGGATATACGCAATGCTAACGTCCCGCGCTGGTCACAGCTTTGGTCAATTCGTTGTTCCAATCTAACCAACTGGATGCCCCGCATATTTCGAAAAAAAAAGATCCACTCAGGTACGCGAGAAAAAACATCGGTTTGCTTTTGTGCCGGCTTGCACATGTTCAGGCTTATGCACGTTGCATATCGAGTAGAAGGATGTGGCCGTCAAGCTCAACTTGTGTCTCTAGATCCGTCTCCTTGACCACATCGAAAGAGGTCGCCAGTACCTCCGCGGCTATAGAGTCTTTGTATTGCTCGAGAACAGCCGTGAGTAGATCACTCGACGTGGATGCTCTCAGATGAATACGATCCGTTACGTCGAGTCCTTGGTCTTTTCTCAAACGCTGCAGCCGGCTGGTCATCTCTCTCGCATGCCCTTCAGCGATCAAGTCCTCATCGAGTATGTGGTCTATGGCAACCGTCAAGCTGCCCTCTACCTCAATGACGACATCGCCTCTGGCCGTGCGCGCGACAATGACATCGTCTGCGGTAATGGCTTCGTCCGCGACGGTGATCTGACCCCCATTTTGAAGTTGAGCCCACTGTTCGGACGTGAAGCTCGAAATGGTTTGTGCCGCCTCTTTCATGCGTTTGCCAAGCCGTCGGCCAAGGGTTTTAAAATTAGCTTTGAAGCTTAAGGTCGCTAAATCAGAATCATTTTTTACAACCACAACGTCTTTTACGTTCAATTCCTCAGCGACCAGGTCTCGCTGGGATGCCACAGCCTCTCTTACAGTTGTATCGTGGTGCACCACAGTCACGCGTCGGAGTGGCTGCCTTGTTTTCAATCGATGTTTCTCACGCAGCGCCCGACCCATGCTGACCACTTTTCGGACCTGTTCGACTTCACGCTCGAGCGCGTCATTAATTTTTTGAGGTTCGACCTGAGGGTAGTCACAGAGATGCACGCTGTCTTGTGCGTTTGACGTTTTAGGCTCAACAACCAAGTTCTGGTAGAGGGATTCGCTGACGAATGGCAGGACGGGCGCCATGACTTTGGCGAATGTGACAAGTGCCTCGTAAAGGGTTGCGTAGGCAGATGCCTTGTCCACCTGTCCGCTTACATCATCTGCTGCGCGCCAAAACCGTCGGCGACTCCTCCGTATATACCAATTGGTTAAATCGTCTATGAAGCCTAAGATGGGTGGTACGACCTTATAGAGATAGTATCCTTCCATTTGCTCGTTGACGTCTCGGACCAATGATTGCTGAACTGACAGAAGCCATCGATCAAGCTCTGGACGGTCGTCTATTTTTGGGGTCTCAACGCCAGGTAATCCTGTTTCCGGATGCCAGCCGTCAATATTGGCGTACTGAACAAAGAACGACCACGCATTCCTCAGGGGAATCAGCACTGTCCTGACGACCTCTCGTACACCGCTTTCACTGAACCTCAACGGCTCTGCACGAACGACTGGAGAATTAATTAAATAGGCGCGCAACGCGTCGGCCCCATACTGTTCAAAGACGGATTCCGGGTTTGGATAATTCTGCTTCGATTTACTCATTTTTGAGCCATCTTCAGCGAGAACCATGCCGTTGACGATGCAGTTGGTAAACGGAGGTCGATCGAATAAAGCCGTACTCAAAACCAGGAGTGTGTAAAACCAACCGCGGGTCTGATCCAGGCCTTCCGCGATGAATTCAGCCGGGAAATTGGCTTCGAATCGAGAGGTGTTTTCAAATGGATAGTGGTCCTGGGCATAGGGCATCGACCCAGATTCAAACCAACAATCGAAAACGTCGTCGATGCGCACCATCTGACCTTCACATTGACGACACGCATATGTGAGTCCGTCGATCTTATGTGGATGAATATCATCGACTTTAGCGCCGGTCGCCTCTTCCAGTTCTTTGATACTGCCCAGGCAGTCCTCTTGGTCACAGTCCGTGCAACGCCAGACGGGTATTGGCGTACCCCAAAACCGATTTCTCGACACATTCCAATCACGCGCGTCGGCTAGCCAATTTCCAAATCTCTTACTGCCGACGGCTCCTGGAACCCAATGAATGTCTTCATTATGTTTGACCATTCGGTCCCTAAGGGCTTGAACACGGACGAAACGTGCAGGCACAGCCTTGTAGATGAGCGGCGTACCACTTCGCCAACAGAAAGGATAGCTGTGTTGAATCGTGGCATGCTTAAACAGCCGTCCGCATTGCTTGATATCCTTGATGATGGTCGGGTCAGCAGCTTTGACGTTCTGCCCCGCATAAGGTGGAACACTGTCAGCAAAGCAGCCTTCATTGTCGACGCTCTGAACAACATGGATGCCGGCGGACTTACATGCAGCAAAGTCGTCTTCACCAAAATCTGGTGCCATATGGACGAGACCCGTGCCGTTGTCCGTCGTTACATGACCCGATGCGATGACCTGAAATGAATTCGCATGGTCGGCAAAAAAATCGAAAATGGGCTGATATCGGGCCCCTACAAGCGCTGATCCCTTTAGAGATTCTACGATAGTTGCATCATCGCCTAACACACTCTTTAAGCGCTCTTTCGCAACGATGTAGATCGTCTCACTCGTCGATGTTTTAGCTTTCACATAATCGATGTCAGATCCGACGGCGATGGCCAAATTGGAGGGTAACGTCCATGGCGTTGTCGTCCAGATTAACAGAGACACACCGGGTTCGTTGACCATGGGCATTGCCACGGTAATCGCTGGATCTTGAACGTCGCGGTAATCGAGATTCGCTTCGAAGTTAGACAGCGCCGTCGACAATCGCCAACTGAAGGGCATCACTCTAAAATCTTCGTAGACAAGGCCTTTGTCCCAGAGACTTTTAAAGACCCACCAAACGCTCTCCATAAATGTTGCGTCCATGGTCTTATAATCGTTGTCAAAGTCGACCCAGCGACCCAAGCGACCCACGACACGACGCCACTCTTCTGTATATTTGAGGACATTTGAACGACACGCTTCATTAAACCGGTCGACGCCAAATGCCCGAATACTGGTTGGGCCAGACAGGTTCAATTCTTTTTCCATGAGCATTTCGATCGGGAGTCCATGGGTATCCCAGCCAAAACGGCGTTCTATTTTGAAGCCTCGCATCGCCCAATATCTAGGCACGATATCTTTGATGGTGTTTGCAACCAAATGCCCGTAGTGCGGCAAGCCGGTCGCAAAAGGAGGACCGTCATAGAAGACATAGCGCTTATCGTCCGGTTTTTCATCGACGGACCTTTTGAAAATCTCTTTGTCATCCCAGATGGATTTAACCTTGAGTTCCTCTGCTGGGAAGCCAATTTGAGTATCTATGGGATGAAATGCGCTCTTTTTACTCTGCATAACGACCTCGAGAATTTAGAACTTTGTGCTACCCCAATTAGTGAATACACCGCAAGGGGTGTGGCGGATCGAGGCCGCATTTTATTCCGCAGCCAGTCGATTATGGCCGACTCAGCATCCAACATGTTGATAATTTATTTATGATTTTCGGCGGTTCAAGAATCCTAGTTCGAGCACGATGCGTCTAATAGAGGCAGAGAATTAGCGACAGAATTCGAATTAAACGTTAGTATTGAGTGGTGAGTGTATTCACCGTTGAGAGTCTGCGTGTTAGCGGCACTATGCGGCTGGAAGAGGGATTGAATGGACAAGGTCATAATGGGTGCATTTGCAGTTTTGCTAGCCCTCGTGGTTTGGGTCATTAGCCCGGCACCCAAAAATGAGGCTGTGAAGGCCTCCGTCATCGCGCAAGCGAACGCCATCAACAAAGGGATTGGTCAGCCGATCGGCGCCGAGGCAACAGCTTTGCTCGAACGACGTCATGCTGAGTATCGCGTCGCCAATGCGGGCCAAAAGGCCACCACCTCTAAGAGCCTCAAGGCAGGGGATGCAAAACCCGTCGATCTCGGCAAACAGGCGAATTGTGAAGTCGACTCCGATGAGCCCCGGGATATCATGCCGCCGTCCTCTGACTATGATGAAGACCCCCGGAAGAATATCCCGGAGAATGAGCACGATATTCGCGCTTGGCCCGTGGTGACGACCGGCGACTTTGCCGTTAAAAATTACGTAGATGTCAAATCCATTCTGGCATCGCAGACACCATATGAGATCCCACCGGAAGACGATCCTCACCCACACTTTGCCAAACGCGATTTCAAAGATAAGCTTCAGACCTATTTCGATGGCCTTGAAGACGGAATCATGCCCGAGACTGTTTATGTCGAAGAGGCTCTACCCTCGACCTTGATTTCCTTACTGCAAATTCCGGCGAAGACAAAACTCACGATGCTTGGTCCTCATTACACCAATGACGTTCGTTCTTGGCGCGTTGCATTGGGTTTGTCCGATGACATCAACACGGTCTTTGGACTCAGCTATGTGACACCCGACGGGCGCTCGGCACGGCAATACGTCAAATTCAAAGCCGTAAAGCCTGAATAAAGAGAGCTTGATAAAGGCTGGCCGAGAACTTAAAAAACAATTTAAATTCAATGTCTTATAGGTATGCCGGGCTCGGGTTTACTATGGCGGCCGTTACACGCATGCCCCCAGTTTGAAAAACCCTTACGCATACGTTAGAGTTAGGCTTGTTGACAATACGGATCTAAATCACTAGGTTGCGCCAGCATCAGGAGCGATTCGTGGCTGAAGAAAAGCGCACATTGTACCGGATTGGCGAGCTGGCCGCTCGGACTGACAAAACTGTTCGAGCCCTTCATTTATACGAAGAATTAGGCCTGCTGACGCCGGTTGAACGCACAAAAAGCGGTTATCGAATGTACGATAACGGCAACGTTGAACGGATCCAATACATCTCCCAGTTGCAACACCTGGACTTAACGTTGGGTGACATCGCCGAGTTGTTGACGGATTGGACCTCTGAGCGGCACTCCGAGAGTGCGATGGCTAAGCTGCGAGCGGTCTATGTCACTCGTTTGGAGGCGGTGAAGCAAAAGCGCTTGGAATTGGAAGCGTTAGAGAGGGAATTGACCGAAAGTGTTTCGTTTCTTGATGGATGCACTGGATGCGGGCAACAGGTTGCCGCAACCGATGCATGCTCCACATGCTCCACATGCGTGGATGCTCAGCGAGCGCACGAGACGAAGCCAACACTGATTACGGGATTGCTGGCGCATTAGCCGCCGGAACATGTTTGAGGATGGAGTAAAGATTTTTATGAAGTTACCCATTTATATGGATAACCAATCGACGACGCCCTGCGACCCGAGGGTCGTGGATGCGATGGTACCTTACTTGGCAGACCATTTTGGAAATGCATCGAGCCGAAATCACGCCTTTGGGTGGACCGCTGAGGAAGCTGTCGAATCATCGCGTGAGCAAATCGCTGAGCTCATTGGTGCTTCAGCGAAGGAGATCGTGTTCACAAGCGGCGCCACTGAGAGCGACAATATGGCACTCAAGGGGGCTTTTGAGTTCTACGCGAAAAAAGGCAACCACATTATTACGGCGCCGACAGAACACAAGGCGATCATCGATACGGTTCGCTGGTTAGAGCGCCAAGGCGCGGACGTCACATGGTTGCCGGTCAATGATGATGGAACGATTTCGCCAGATGAATTGAAAGCCGCCATCCGGCCAGAGACAGTGTTGGTCTCTCTCATGCATGGAAACAATGAAATTGGAACCATTAATCCCATTGGTGAGTACGGCGCGATCTGCAAAGAGGCAGGCGTTCTGTTTCACACAGACGCGGCGCAGACCGTGGGCAAAGTACCCATCGACGTCAATGAAATGAAGATTGACCTCCTTTCGATGTCCGGTCACAAAATGTATGGGCCTAAGGGCATCGGAGCCCTATATGTGCGGCGGAAAAATCCGCGTGTTCGGATATCACCACAGCTCCACGGTGGAGGCCACGAGCGCGGCATGCGCTCCGGGACGCTTCCAGTCCACCAGATCGTGGGTTTAGGTAAAGCGGCTGAACTCTGTCGCTTAGAACTACCCGACGAAATGAAGCGAACAAAAGCACTTCGCGACCGACTCCTCGAAAAAGTGTCTGCGGGTGTGCCTGAAATTCTGATTAATGGCCATGAAGACAACCACCTACCCGGCAACGTGAACATCAGCTTCACCTTTGTCGAAGGCGAATCTCTGCTCATGGCACTTCGGGACGTCGCGGTCTCGAGTGGGTCAGCTTGTACCTCGGCGAGCCTCGAACCCAGTTACGTGCTTCGGTCGATCGGTCTCGACGATGAGAACGCTCACTCGAGCATTCGTTTTGGTGTGGGCCGTTTTAATACAGCCTCTGAGGTTGACTATGTCGCGGATCTAGTGATCCAGTCCGTTGCAAAATTGAGAGCGATGTCCCCCTTATGGGAAATGCATCAAGATGGTATTGATTTAAAAAGTATTGAATGGGCTGGGCATTAAGCCCGATGGAGACAAACGATGGCATACAGCGATAAAGTCGTTGATCACTACGAGAACCCAAGAAATGTTGGGTCCCTCGATAAAAATGACGAGACGGTTGGCACGGGCTTAGTCGGCGCACCTGCATGCGGTGATGTCATGCGGTTACAAATCAAAGTGACCGATGATGGACGGATTGAAGATGCACGATTTAAGACCTATGGGTGCGGCTCGGCGATCGCCAGCTCCAGTCTTGTAACCGAATGGGTCAAAGGGCGTACCATAGACGAGGCGCTTGCAATCAAGAACCGAGACATCGCAGATCATCTTGCGCTTCCACCGGTTAAGATCCACTGTTCTGTTTTGGCTGAAGACGCGATTCGGGCGGCCATCAGCGATTACAAGACAAAAAAGGGACTTGACTAAGAACAGTCATTGGGAGGCACCAATACATGATTGGTTTGAGTGAAAATGCAGCACAGAAAGTGCTTGAGTTAATCGACAATCGACCAAACCCGACGACGGGATTACGGGTTGGCGTTCGCGGTGGTGGTTGCTCTGGATTCACGTATTTCTTAGAATTTGCCGAAGCCCCAAACAAGGGTGATCGAGAGCTGGAGTCCCACGGCGTTCCGCTTTTTGTAGACCCGAAGAGTTACCTGTACCTTATGGGAACCGAAGTCGATTATGTCGACAATCTCGGTCAATCTGGATTCAAATTCACAAACCCCAACGCCCGCAGGACCTGCGGATGCGGTGAGAGTTTCAGCGTCTAATCTTTGCCGATTCGAAATCGAGTAGATGTCTCCATATGTCGCCTCCAACAGGGACCTAGGACAGAACAATGAAGTGTTGGCGTTGCCAACGGGAATACGGTGACCGAGATTTTATCTGCCCGGAGTGTGGGGCCCTTCAGGGTCCGAGGCCGGACCTGTCGCATTTCGATCGTCTAGAGATGAGCCCGTCCTATCATATCGACACCGCAGATTTGGCCGACCGACATCGTCGCCTGCAAAGACAGTTTCATCCAGACCGACACGCGAGCCGGTCCGCTGTCGAGCGGCGGTTTTCCCTTGAGCACGCAACGGCTTTAAATGATGCCTTTCGAGTTTTAAAAGATCCCGTTAAGCGGGCTGAGTACATGATCGGCCTACGTGGCCTTGATATGCGCGATGAGAGTAATCAGATTAAATTGCCTCCGATGTTTCTCATGGAGATGCTCGAGTTACGGGAAGCACTCGATGAGTTGAGCGGGTCTGATACGCATGTTGAACGCGGTCGTATCGAGCACGATGTGGCGAGTCGATATGAACGCACTCTCGATGCCCTTGGTGCCGGTCTCGATGGCACCGACGCCTCAATTGTGGTACTCGCCCAATATGCAGCTCAATTGAAGTACCTAAAGAGGATTCTTGAAGACCTACATGCGCTTGCCGATTAATTTGACGATGAAGGATTGGGCTTAATATGAAAGCCGTTGGTATCGACCTTGGGACCACGAATAGCCTGGTTGCATTTGTGCAGAACGGGCACGCTCAAATCATCGATGTTGATGGGGGTAAATCGACCCTTCCCTCGGCGGTCCAATACCGTGAAGAGGGTGATATTTTGGTCGGGCGGGCTGCTCGTGATGCAGCTGCTGATGCCGTTAGTCGGACGATCTTGTCAGTCAAACGACTCCTTGGTCGGACAGCTGAAGAAACGCAAAAACTTGGTTTCGGCGACGCCCGCATCAAACAAGATGGCGCCCTTCTGAGAATCGATTTAGGTCAGCAGCAGCCCACGCCGGTTGAAGTGTCGGCCGAGATCTTAAAAGAGCTTAAACGATACGCCAGCGATGCCCTAGGCGGTGAGATCTCAAAAGCGGTGATCACAGTGCCTGCCTATTTTGACGATACGCAGCGTCAAGCCACCCGACAGGCAGGACGATTGGCCGGTCTTGAGGTGTTGCGGCTCGTCAATGAGCCCACAGCAGCCGCTTTGGCCTATGGACTCGATAAGAGGACAGAGGGTCGTTTCGCGATTTTTGACCTGGGTGGTGGGACCTTCGATATCAGCATTCTCCATTTGGTCGATGGTGTCTTTGAAGTTTTGTCTACCGGTGGCGACAGTCAGTTGGGCGGTGATGACTTCGATTCTTCATTCGCGAAAGTCTTGCTCGATCGATTTTCTTTGGCTGAGACAGCCGTATCCCAAGCCTTCAAACAGCGTCTATTAATGGTCGCAGAAGCAGCTAAAATTGAGTTGACGACCCATTTCGAGGCGCAGGTTGAAATAGAGGACGAAACGGGTACTGAGCATTGTCTCACAATCAGCCGTGCCCAATATGAGGCCATTGTTGAACCCACCTTACGGCGGGTGATTCCGCCTTGTCAGCGCGCATTTCGAGATGCTGGCATACGCCCAGAACAACTCGATGGTGTGGTTCTGGTCGGCGGCAGCACACGGTCACCTTTCGTACATCGATTTGTCGCTGACTTATTTGAGCGCCAACCGCTCTCCGATATTGATCCGGACGAAGTGGTCGCCTTGGGTGCTGCGAGTCAAGCCGACTTGTTATCGGCAGAATCTGAACTCAGGTTGATCGATGGTGGAGACGTTCTGCTCTTGGATGTGACCCCTTTGTCCGTCGGCCTTGAAATGATGGGCGGACTGGTGGAAAAAGTCATCCCCCGTTGCAGCCAAATTCCCGCCAGTCGCAGCCAAGAATTTACAACTTATCAGGACGGCCAAACGGCCATGGACATCCATGTTCTACAGGGTGAGCGAGAACTGGTCGCAGATTGCCGCAGTCTTGCGCGTTTTCAGCTTCGAGGGATCCCGCCCAAGCCGGCGGGGGTTGCTCGAATACGGGTCAATTTCCAAATCGATGCCGATAGTATTTTGACTGTGTCTGCGGAAGAACTCAGTACGGGTATCCAGCAACAAGTCATTGTCCAACCGAGTCACGGACTGACGGATGAACAAATCGAGGACATGTTGCAGGCGTCACTGGACCACGCTGAGGCTGATGTAAACGCTCGATTTCTGCGAACAGCTGTTGTGGAGGCTGAGCGGGCTCTATTGGCTATGAAGGCCGCAATTCGCGCCGACAAAGATTTGCTGACAGAGGACGAGGCAGACGTGATCGCCGGGGTGATCAGCGATCTGGAACAGGCGATGCATGGCACCGATCATCGTCTTGTTCAAGACTTGACAGACATGCTGGATAAGGTGAGTTCTGGATTCGCACACCGGCGCATGGAGCGTGCTCTACAGGTCGGTCTAAAAGACGTTAGCATCGACCATTTAGAGCAAGAACTCGAGACTGAAGAGCAGGGAGAGGAATAAATATGGCGCTCAAATGGACTGATATACATGCCATAGGGGAAATTCTTTATGACACTCACACGGATATAGACCCGTTAACTGTTCGTTTCACAGACCTGATGCAATGGGTTATGGATATCGATGACTTTGATGATGCGCCTGAGCGATGCGGTGAGCGTGTCCTCGAGGCGATTCAAATGGCCTGGTATTCGGAATGGAAAGAAGACAACGGGTAATCAAAGGCTTTCCGATGGCAAAAAAAACATTAGTGCTTCCCATTGCAATGGGCATATCGGGCGGCTTGTTTCTTGCTTTCTTAGCGATGCATTTTGGGGCGACCCCGAGGTGGGCCAGCATTTTTGGTGGTGCGGTCTCTGCTGCTGTGGCGGCCAGCATCGTCATCAAGAGAAGCCAATAAATTAGCTGTTTGAGTCAGTCAAATCGGCCTCTTCGCCTTTGACCGCGTTGCCTCGGGCACTCTCGACGGGATACTTGTCTCCGAGGCGTTTTAGTTTCGAATGTGCGGCGCTGATGAGGTCAAAGTCGCATACCCGTGCGTAACTCAGTAAGCTCAGCAACACGTCAGCTGCTTCATCCATGGCCAACTGTCTATCTGGCTCCCCGGTGCCAAGGGACTTTTGCCCATTGGGTGACGTCCAGGTGTAATGTGCCAGTAATTCATTGGCTTCGACGCTGATGCAGATCGCCATATTTTTCGGCGTATGAAATTGGCTCCAATCTCGTTGCTTAACAAACTCGGCCAATTTTTCATTCAGAGTGTCAAAGTCATCGTTCATATTTGTCTTCACGAGCAAAACTCCCTAATAGTGTCTGGAGCACTGTAAATTATCAGGTATAAGCTGGCCGCGCCGGGTACGATACAGCGGCTATCACCGCGAGCTTAAAGCGGCCGGTTATCCCTGAGCCAGTGTCAGTGTGTACACGACTTTCTGACAGCTTTGTGGCAAAACAGTCTATAGCCAATCGCTTAAAAGAAACGACCGGGGTTTTCCAGGAGCATTTGTGCGGCGACCTTTTTTTCAATACGCAGTCATCTTCATACTGTGTTCCATGCCTGGCTGTACCCGCAAACCGTCTGTGTCTGATGGGCAATCGGCCACTTTAGGCGTCCAAACCAAGACGGATTTAGCTGTCTCACCCAACCATGAAAAACCCGTCGTCATCACGCCAGAAATCAAGCCTCATTACCGCTCGATCGACCATAAAAGTCCAGGACCGGAGGTGTGCGCTGATTGCCATCCTGATATTGTCTCTGGCTTTCTTGAAACAGGAATGGGTCATTCTTTGTACACCGTCAAGGCGGCGGAGACGATAGAGGACTTCAGCCCTGAAAAATCCGTGATTACCCATCCGAAGACCGGCGTTGTCTATCGTGCGTTCACCGATGAGACAGGCGCTTATTTTCAGGAAGAAAGTTTGCCTGGGACCGAATACAAGCGGGTCGTCGAAGCCACTCATGTCATCGGGTCGGGCAATCACACCCGCTCTTATCTCGGGAGTGTGGATGGAGAGCTCATCGAGATGCCTCTCACATGGTACACGGAAAGAAAAATGTGGGACATGAGTCCAGGTTACGAGCGAGAAAATCATCGCCGATTCACCAGACCTATAAAACCCATTTGTCTTTTCTGCCACAATGACCCAACCCCGGTGCAGCAACACAAGGTCGCGAGCTACTCGCGTCCCCTTGCAGAAGGGATTAGCTGCGCCCGTTGCCATGGAGAAGGCAGTACACATGTTGCCGTTCAAATGGGTGAGGTTGACCCGAAAGATTCAGTCAAACCCACCATTCTAAACCCAAAGAAACTGTCCCAGCGAGCTCAGTTACAGATTTGCCAGCAGTGTCACCTTGCAGGCGAGGCGCGCGTTCTGATGCCCGGGCAGGTTTGGAGTGATTACGATCCCCGACAACCCCTCGCTGACTTTATGGCACTCTTCGTCTACGCCAATGATGGGGGGGCTGACTTTGGGATTGCAAGTCACGGCCACAGATTATCTCTGAGCGCGTGTGCAAAAGCATCCGGTGACCAACTGACCTGTACGACCTGTCATAACCCACATCGGCGAGACAAACAGAGAGAGGCCAGCGGAGGCTGCGTCAGCTGCCATAAGCAAGACGATTGTGGCGAAAGTCATAAAATTGGGGATGCATCTTGCGCCAGTTGTCATATGCATCGGGGCGGCACAAGCGATATTCCACACGTGACGTTTACAGACCACTTTATCCGGAAGAAGCCAGCTGCAGACCAAGGCGCTGCGCGTCCCGATACCGTAGAATTAATCGATATTTTAGCACCCTATCGTTCGAGTGAAGCCCCCGATGATGCCCAAATTAGATTGGGTATCGCCCATGCGCGAGTATGGCGGTTAGACGGGAGAAACAAGCACCGTAAAGAGGCACTTCGGATTCTCCAATCTGCATTGAAAAAGCAGCCCAATTATCCTGATGCCTGGGAAGAGCTGGCGATGATTCAAAAGTCCCTTGGTCAGCTGGCGGACGCTGCAAAGTCATTCGACATGGTCAAACAACTGGGAGGGGGGACCCGCTTTAAAGTTGAACATGCAGAGACACTTGAGCATATGGGTGATTTACAGGGCGCGAAGGCGGTCTTGGACGCTTTGGTCAAAGAGAAGCCGGATGACCGTGTAGGCTGGGGTAATTTGGGCAACATTCTATTTAAAATGCGTCGTCTCGATGAGGCGCGACATGCCTATGAAAAGTCGGACGAGTTTGGTCGCAGTCAGGCCCTGACAGCCAGTAATCGTGGTTATCTAGAGATACAGGCCGGCCAAATCGACAAAGCGGAGGTGTTTTTTCAAGACGCGCTTCGGCGCGACGGTACGCTCCCCGCTCTGTATGCTAATCTAGGGACCGTCGCGTTGGCCAAGGGCAAGGTCAATGAGGCAAAACCACACTATGAAAAAGCCCTCCAGCGTGACCCCAGCTTTTCTATTGCCCACTGGATGCTTGGTCGCATCGAAATGGACGCAAAAAACTGGGATGCCGCGAGAACGCATCTTGAAACCATGGTCAAAGTGGCCCCCAAAGATGTGCGAGGCTACCTTGACCTCAGTGAATTGGCACAGCGCCAAGGGCAGATTAGCGAAGCCATGCGAATCCTTTTAGCGGCACAAAATGCCATACCCAATCATCCCCGGGTGATTCGCAGAATGATGCAGCTTCGGTCGGGACCGAAAAACCGTAAGTAGGGAAAACTTGGCGTTTCTCAAGACCGCGCTACACTGATGCTAAATCTCGTGGGAGGTCAAACGATGAAAATGAGTCAGGTGCTTATCAGCATTGGTGCCGCCGCAATCCTGGGGATGCTTGCGTTTTATCTTTATCTTGCTCAGACGCCGCCCTACGAACGGACACATCAACGAGGTTTAGATTTAAACACAGCCCGTGTTTTGACGAGCCCGGACTCTAAAGCAAAGGCAGCCGGCGACACGCCGCCTGCAGAGACTCAGGGGCAAGACTCGACAAAAGAGTGAGCTGCTCTACCTAATGGTTTCGCCGAACTAAACTTTCGAAAAACGACCGGTCCCTGGCGCACCCCAATGCAACGGACAAATCGATGAGGCCCTCTCGGACGAGCCGGGCTAGACTTGAATCGAATGGCATCATTCCATTTTTAGAACCCGATTGAATCAAGCTGGTGAGTTGGTGCATTCGGCCCTCACGAATTGTATTGGAAACAGCATAATTGACTCGCACAAGCTCGACTGCTGGAACGCGTGACTGCTTATCTGGGGTCGGTAGAAGGCGTTGGGTTACGACGGCACGTAAGACATCCGAGAGTTGAACTCGAACCTGTTGCTGCTGATGTTCGGGAAAGACATCGATCACTCGATCGATCGCTTGTGCGCTGTGACCACTGTGTAAAGTTGAAAGAACCAAATGGCCTGTCTCTGCAGCTGTCAACGCTGCAGCGATGGTATCCTGGTCTCGCATTTCGCCAACGAGAATCACGTCAGGGGCTTCCCTTAAGGCACTTCGTAGGCCATTACTAAACGAATCGACATGGATTCCGACTTCCCGTTGATGAATCACCGACGATTGGTCTCGGAATCGATATTCGATGGGGTCTTCTAAAGTAATGATATGCCGCTTATAGGTCCGATTAATGTATTCGACTAGAGCCGACAAGGTCGTTGATTTACCCGAGCCGGTGGGTCCTGTAATTAAGACCAGTCCGTATGGGATGTCTGCCAGTTCAAGTACTTGCGATGGTAGGCGGAGTTGAGTCAGGCTCGGTATGACATCCCAAATGGGGCGCCAAGCGCTCGCCATACCGTCGGAATGTTGGAACAGATTCACGCGGAATCGTCGCGTTGATTGGCCCGGAACCTCAATCTCATAGGCTAAATCGATACTGCCGCTCGATTCAAAGTACTGCTGCCGCTCTGGTGTCAAAACAGCCCCAAGGACCTCGAAAATATCAGCTTGGCTAAATATAGCATTGGGAAGAGGGTGGTATTGACCACCGATTCGAACGCGAGCTGGTCGACCGGTGCTAATGACCAAATCGGATATCTGACGGTCCACAACCGTCATCAAGATGCCGGTCAGGCTTAAATCTTGAAATTGGGCCTCAATGCTCGTGTTTTGAGAGTCATCACAGGGCGTGTCATCCCCGGATGACATGTCTTGGAGGCTCCGAAAAGCAATGGCCAGCCCGCTCTCGATTGTTTTCAAAACGAAGGCAAAATTGTCGCCTTGGTTTGAGGTAAATTCGCCGGTGACTCGTCCTGTGCTGGTCAGAGCTTTGAGATCGTCATGAGTGAGAATTCTATCTCGAATTTGCATCAATTGTGTGTTGGTCACAGGGTCTTGGTGAGCCTGAAGCGGGTCTCCGTCTGCAAGGAAATGAGGTGGATAACTTGGTCTCAGCTGCACTGAATCAGCAGACAGAGTAAGCAATGTGCTGAGTATATGATCTAGCAACTGCATCTGGCTCCTCACGTTTATGCCATTGGGGATCAATCATCTCCAGCGACTGAGCGGCGCGCCTCGAGTCCCAACTGATCAATCGAGTCAATCACTGATGCGATGTAATTGTACCATGGATAACACAAGTGGTGTTCCTGGTGTTTGATCGACAATACCGTATCGTTGAATACGATATTTTCTGAGTTCGCGGATGTCGGCAGCCAAGCTATTTGGGCTCGGTCCAATCATCACAATTGTCTTGGGTTTGAGGGATGACAGTTGCGCCATTGCTCGAGGTCCGAAGGGCACTCGCATCCCGTGACAAACCGCCTTATCCAAACGGGGACATTCTCGACCGATCCGCCCGATGCCTCGCTCTGCTGTTCCCAGCCGGATGGATGCGTTGCTGACTGTGGCTCCATCCAAATTATGACGGGCATCGCTGACTGCAGCACGGCAGTTATCTAGACCGATGACCATTTTTGAACGACGGGCGAGAGCAAGAGTATTCGTGCCACTTCCACACCCAACTTCTACGATTGTCTCGTTGGGTTTTGGGGACAGCCAGTCTAAGAGTGTGTCTTGGACAACCTGGACTGTGTTAGGCGATTGTGGACACCATGCCGGCAAAGTCGACTTAATCACATCAGGACCAACGCGAAAGTGTACGCTTAAGCCATGGCGTAGGGGAACTGGATTCTTAAAAGTTCCAGGACGTCGGAAGGGCAGGATATCGTATGCGACTGCTGTCCCTTGCTGGTCAGCTAAAAATGTATTTTCGGTCCATTCGTGTTGAAGGGGCCGACCCAGACAAATCACCACTCGCTCGCTGACCAATCCCGTCTCATCCAAGTTTTGATAGGCATCGACGACGATGTGTCTAATCTCGCCTGTTCGCGTTTCCGAATCATAATAGCGAAGCCCCAGACTCCCCAACTCTGACTCCAATTGCGAAAGTAATGCTTGTACTCGATGAGTTTGGACGGCGCATTTGCTGAGCGGAATTGTGTCCTGGTAGCCGACTATACCGAGACGTAACGCGCCTGATTTCGTGACTAACGCGCGTGCGATGGCACGCGTTCTGTAGTGATCACGGCCTGCATGCCCGAGAAATTCAATGGGTAAAGGCCCTACGTCTAGTCGACGCCGTAGGGCTGCGCGTACGGTCTGTTCGTATATGGATATTTGTCGACGGGGGCTCACGTGTCTCATGGTGCAGCCAGGGCAAATATTGTCGAATTCACATGCAGCAGGAACGCGATCAGACGCGTGTGCCTGCAGGTCTAAGACTCGACCCCACACCCGCCCATTGCGCGGATACAAAGTAACATCTGCAACTTCGTCTGGCAGCGTTCCAGGAATGGTGACCCGCTGACCACCAAACGTAGAAAGGCCCCGACCGTATCGGTCGAGGCCTTGAATTTTTAAATGGGTTTGACTCTCGGAATCGCTCAGGGGAGTCTCTCTGAAACCTGGTCGATTTCGACAACGCGGCGGTCGCCATTCGCCCAAATAATCCCTGCAACTTCCCAAAATTCGTTGGTGTCATTTAACCGGCGTGTGAATTCACGAGTGAGAACACCACCCAAGTAAATTCGCAGCGTCGCGTCGCTGGCACCCCAGTTATCGGCACCGCCGAAGGGTCCAACAGATGCGCGGTAGTAATGTACAGCCACCCGGTAAGGGCCACCCAGAGTTTGCGTGTTTTCTGGGCTGTCGAGGTTAATATTTTCTGGTCCGGCTCCGTTGGTGTCGTCAATATCGAGAGATGGATTGTCTTCAGGGCGGCCAATCTGGCCCCAGTCTGGTGTTGGATTTCCAAAATAGCAGTCGAAAGAACCCCCATCTCGGAACCAGTCGGCGCCTCGCGGGTGTAAGAAGTGCAAATCAACGTCTGACCCGTCAAGATCGGTCTGGTCAGCATCGCCAGGTGTATCCCAGACCAGCTGTAAATGAATGTCCTCGTCTGGATTAGCCACGATCGTCATGCGGGCCTCGCCTTGAGGGCAGGTGCTGCTCGGCGCTGTGACACCGCCACTGTCGGTGACACGCAACTCGATGACGTATGTTCCAGCAAGGTCGACGAAAAAGACGGCGCCTGGTGTACTTGTTTGGTCGGCTGGACCGCCCTCGGCTGGTCGAGCTGGATTCGTCAGTCGCTCAACGGGAACAGACGTCGAGCCGTCGGGCCGTTCGACAACAACCCATTCGTAGGCGACTGGGCGTCCGTCAGGTCCATCGATATCAGTCGAGGCCGAGCCATCAAGGGTCACGATATCTAGGGGGCGCACGACAACGTCGTCTTCAATAACTTCAGCCACAGGGCAGTCGTTATTGGCCCCACGCCCACGCAGCGGAACATCCACTGTTGGTTGTTGCGGGTCATTACCACTCACAGTGAGCGTTCCCGTATACGGCTGTTCTAATTCCGGAAAGAAAATCACGGGCACGTTGAGAGATGGCTTGACCGGTGGGTCCTGCGCCAAGTCTGCTGCAGCCAATAGACCGGGTAGGTCGGGCAATGCTCCGTCTTGGATTGAGAATGAGTCGCCTCCGGCCGTAATCTGGATTGAGTCGAGTCTGAGTGGCTCCGCGCCACAGCTCTCAATTGTCACCACGCCCTCGTTTGGACGGCCGATGAGACCGGCACCAAATTCCAGTTCTCTCGGGACGATGTCCATACATGGCGACGAGCCATTGGCGACGAGGTCGATTCTAACATCGGGATTCACCGCGTCGCTCTGTATGCTGAGCTCACCCCGGTCCGACCGTTCGAACTGAGCAATGAAGTTTACGGTCAGCACGAAGGTGCCTGATGGTGCTAATCCAGGTTGTCCATCCCCATCAGGGTCCTGTAACAGCCCTGGATCTTGAATCGGATCGCCACCGTTCAGCGATAGACTGAAGCTGGCTGAACCCAGGACCTGTAGGGCCCCTATGGTCGCCGCTTCGACGCCCACGTTGCTGATCTGAATGTCCAATGCCGCTTGCTCGCCCACAGCAATACGTCCAAAATCTACATAATCTGGTACGACGACGAGCTCTGCGCTGGCTGCCTGTCCACGAATCGGAATCTGAATGCGGCCTCGGTTGACATCATTGCTGGTCATAACGAGAGCGCCGGATGGTATCTCAGTGTTCATTCGAGTGTAGGTGAGTACGAATGTCAGCGCGTCTCCCGCGTCGACCTGAAGGATCCCTTGGAACTCCGGCGACGGCATTCCATTGATGATGCCTGCTTGGGCAGGTGTGTCCGGCGAATCGCCGTAGAACCAGGACAATTGAAAGTCGCGCACGTCTGTATTGGCCGCAAATGCGAAGTCTTTCAACAGGACAGGCCCTGCACCTGAATTTACCAGCGTCACTCGCGCCTCGGCAGACGCACCTGGTGCGACTTTTGGAAAGGAGAAAACTCCAGGATCCTCGAGTGAACCAGTACTGGTGGCATTTAGGCCTTCGTCACAGCCCATGTGGAGCGCGGTGGCGAACATCATCATCATGAGACTGGCGGATACTGTCAGCAAACGTCTTGCTGTTTTCATACGGCGAACTCCAAAACTAACAAAGGCCACGACGTGTCCAAATCTGTGGCTTCCCATATCATCCGGATCTGCGCCGTCCATACCAGTGCAAATTCCTTCCCGATCCGGAATTCACAGGGTTTTGGCGCGGGCTCCTCCCAGCGGCCTAACCGAAACTAATCAGCCTAGGTTCTCTTGTGCTGGTGGCAAAGACTAACCTGATAGGAAAAAGGTTTCACTAAAAACTTCTAATCGGTAGATTTTTTTCCGAGAAACTGAATGAAGGTCGGTTGGAGAAGGTTTGAGAGTTGAACACAATCTTCGACATCTTTTTGGGCGATTCGGATCCTGTCGATGTTTTCCATATCATCGCGCCGTGCTTGACCAATAAGCGTTTTGAATTCGGCTAAGCGTGCCTGGCTACAAAAGTTACGAATCAGTGCCGTTCCGATCTTAATCGCCAGACCCGATTGTCGTTGATTAAGTTGGGCTTGGTGCTTCATCAGCCACGTCCATGCGATCTCTCGGTTGTCGTTGTGGACGTTGCGAGCCATCGCCTCCAAAGCCCGTGGCGAGAACACGGTCGTCCTTGCCAAATCCAGCGTATTCTTAAAAAGTTGGCTATTTTTAAAAGCGCCCAGTGCACGTCCGTATGCATACTGGAAAACAGGCTGGCTCCGCTTTTCTCCTAGTTTCTTGGACAGGGTTTCCCACAGGCCGTTGTCGCCTTGACTCGCCGCCAAGACCAGGGTGTTGCTCAGCCCATGTGTTGTCATTTGGTACGGTGTGTTCAAGAGCGCAAGTGCTCGAACTCTTAGCTCGTCATTGGTTTCGGCTGGATTACCCATCGTCAGCAGTTGCAGGCGACGCTGTTGCGATTCGTCTTTAAGCCATGTGGTCAGGGTCTGAGCGTTGAGAATGGTCGTAAATAACCACGAGCGAAATTCTCCGGCACGGTTGGCCGAGACGGCCACCCGTCTGACCATGTCTAATGAATCCAAAATGGAATAGACCACACTCGGCTGGCCTTGTGCGGAGAGTCTGGACAGCCAATTGGAATAGAGTTCAGCGTCGACTTCGCCAATGAGCAGCAAGTTCAGTAGGTGATGTGGCAGCCCACTGCGCTCACGTTTTGTGAGCGCCGAGTTTGCAGCCAAGCTCCGCTCGAATACGGGTTGACTGGTCGTCCACAAGTAAAGGCCCTGATGATTCGCATTTCCGAATAGAAATTCAGGACACGTCTTTGATGGCAGAGTGATCACATCTGTGCGCTTAGCCAGCAGGTGACAATGGGTCTTTACGGCCTGGTCGTCCCCGTACCGAAGACAAACTGGGATGGCCCACGGATTGCCCTGTGCTTGATTCCAAGCGGGTACTCTCGCCCTTTCCTGTGAGACACGGACGTTGACAGCATTGTCCTGGCACTGAAGAGTCATTCGGACCAGGGGTACGCCAGATTGCTTCAGATACCACTTTGCAATTGTCCGAGTCTCCGCCCTTGATTGCTCATCGATAATCGACAGAATGTCATCAGCAGACACCGCCTGGTCTTGCTTTTCTCGGATAACCGTTCTTAGGGCTGCTTGAATCTGATTCAGACCCACGTGTTTTTCGAGCATGTTCAGGAGCGTGTACACACGCCCGACGTCCAATTTTGTGAGCTCCCAATCGTCGTTGGCGTGATCGAGCACACTGGGCTCAATCTGTCTTGGGCGACGCACCAGCTCACGATTGATGAGCCAGGGGACAAGTGCGCTTTGAGTCGAGACAGACCCTGTATCGACGCCCTTTAATTTGTCTCTTATCCAGACCGATAGGCCCTCGTATAGCCATCGATCATGGTCGCTCGCTACACTCACCGAATGTCCCAGCCAGCGCCGGCTGAGTTGGCTGACCAATACACGCCTAAGCCAGGTTTTACGAACCGCTGATTCATCCTTTGGTAGCCTCAGTATGTGTTTTTCGCGGAAGGCAAATAAGCCGGGCGCACTGGTCATCGATGCACCTAACTTAGGCAGGGCCAGGACATCGACCTTGTGGTCTATGGGTTGACCAAAAAAAGAGCCGAGTTCTTCGACGAGCGGTCCGATGGTTTCGACCAGCTGCGTCGCTAACAGACCCTTACCTGGACTCGTCATGACGCGAATGGCTGGATATCCAGGTTTTTTAGGTGCAGAGACGACCTGAAAGCGACCGACGGCAAACATCAGCATTTCGGGTGCCATCGGTGCGCTCTCGGCAAACTGAAATTCTCGTTGACCATCTCTGACCCGTGTCTCGACTTGCCGTTCATTGGCGACGGCCGTAAATCCATCTGGGATTGTCAGATACAGTTTGATCGGCACCTTGAGTTTAGGGCGATCCATGCAGGGAAAGATTCGGTGGGCCCCACCCGCATTTGTTTGGGTCATCGCATAGCTGTGCTGGCCGACCTGAAAACGGAAAAGACCTGGCGCTGTTTTGCGCGCTGAGCCTTCGTACCGAATTGTGACCACCGCATCGCCCATCTTCAAGGCCTCTGGAGTTCTGATCAACAACCCCCCATTGGGACCTGGGAGGGCCTCGCCCTGGCTCAACACGCCATTTTGCTCGACGACGACGGATTGCACATTCAGTTCACCGCCATGGAGAGGGATATACCGTGTTTGCTCGGCTAAATTGAGCGTCATGATAACTCGACCCACAAAGGTATCCCGATTCGGGTCGACGGTCAGTTTTACAGTATAGTGATTGGGTGTGATGTTTGCGTTGAGGGCCGTTTTGCCATCATAGCGCTGAACAGATGTAATCCGATCCATCGTCGTGTTCACCAGCGCGCAGCCCTGAACGGTGACACTCAAGGCCATAGTCAGGCAGATGAACCCCACTCTCGACCGTTGAGTGATGCTAGATTGTTGTGGGCAACGCCTCAATGCTCACTCCTCTTAAATTGCCAATTGAAAGGGGGGCGTATTGCTGGGTCTAATGGCCTTTTGAACCAACTGCAAGAGCAATCTGGACAATTTATCGGGCAATAAACACAAAACCGTCTTCCATTTTCGTTCCGACGCTTGCATCCTCGTCAGCGGACTAGAGAGGGATGAGTCGGTGTCGAAGCTGATTTTTTTAGGAACATCAGACGCATTTAATGCGGCGGGTCGGGCCAACAGCTGTTACTGGGTTGAAGATGACCAGGGTCAGTATATGGTTGATTTTGGACCAACAGCCTTACTGCAGTGCAGTCGTCATGGCTTAGATGTCGACCGCCTCGACGGCATTTTTCTGACTCATCTCCATGGTGATCATATCGGCGGTTTAGCCATCCTTCTGGTGCATTTACAGTTTCAAGTAGGTCGAACAAGACCTTTCGTAATCGCGGGTCCTGAAGGCACTCGAGACCGGGTTCATATGTTGATTCAGAGTGCATACCCGTCGGTTTTAGTCACTGGATTTGCCTTCGACATTGACTACGTTGTTTGGGACGTCCCAGGGGAAGTTGAGACATTGGGCAGACAGGTGCGTGCCATTCGGGCACGACATGACCGCTTGGCTATAGCGACCTCTCTAAGAATTACGTCCAAAACCCATTCCATTAGTTTTAGCGGCGACACCGGGTGGCAGCCGCAATTAGCAGAACTGGTGGATGGCTCGGACCTGTTTATTTGTGAATGCACAAATTTAGACGGCAACTATTGGGGGCATCTCAGCGTTGAAGAGCACCTCCACTTGAGAGACAGGTTTAAGGTCAAGACGATGTATGTCTCACATTTGAGCGACCTGTCTCGTGATGCGATGGCCAAACATGCAGAAGAGCTAAATCTGACCGTCGCAGATGATGGCATGGTTGTTGAGTTGACCTAAGGTCATCGTCCACTTCGGTCTCGTTCTTATAGACACACAATGCGGATATGGGCGCCATCAACAGACGGGTGTTCGTGTCCCGTCAATATACGCGTTGGGGTCCTGTTGGAGAGAGCGCGTTGGTCCGGTAGACAGCGGAGGAAATTAAGGTGGAATTAGGTAAAGTCGCACTCGTCACCGGCGCGTCAGCTGGCATTGGTCGAGCCATTGCAACTCGATTAGCAAAGGCTGGTTATCGAGTGGTTATCACCGCGCGCCGGATTCATCGCCTTCACGCTTTACGCGACGAGCTTTTGGCCGATGACATCTCCGTTGATACATACCAAGCAGATGTCCGTGATGATGCCCAACTGCAGGGGTTATTTACCTTCATTAGAGAGCATTATGGGCGTCTAGACGTCTTGGTGAATAATGCAGGGCTTGGTCGTAATGCTTCGCTTCTGGATGGGGAAAGCAGTGCCTGGCGTGAAATGTTTGATGTCAATGTCATCGCATTGTCTATTTGTACTCAACACGCTGTTAAACTGATGCGAGAGATGGAGGATAGGGGCCAAATTATTCATATTTCATCCATGTCGGGCCATCGGGTCCCAACGGGTACCGGTGGTATGTATTCGGCCACGAAACATGCGGTCAGAGCTTTGACGGAAGCGCTAAGGCGTGAGCTCAGAGCACAGGATAGCCGGATTAAGGTCACCGCTATTTCACCGGGCTTTGTCGAAACCGAATTTGCTGAAGTGATGAGTGGGAGTCGTGAGACTGCTGAGGCTGTATATGGCCGATTTCCATGCTTACAGCCGGATGATATCGCATCGACCGTCATGCACATCTTGGCTCAACCCGAACATGCGCAAATCCATGATGTCCTCATGCGTCCAACTCAGCAGCCCTCTTAAGCTGAGGCCCTGAGTTAAATTACCTAGCGGCTCGCCTTCTTAGCCAGGACAATTCTCATGGATCCTTTATGCCGCAGGTCAAAGATCTCATAGCCTTTGATGATCTTGTTCTGATACGTCGGGCGAGAGATTTTGTAGTCGGTATCGATGGTCTTTTCATCCCTTGGATAGAGCTCGACCTTGCAGAGTTTTTCCAGCTTACAAATGACGACATTGTCTACGATCCGAGTTACATTTGCGGCGACATGGGTCTTGAGTTCAAACCAACGCGGGGTAGGCGCATCCAGACTCGAATCCCGTTCGTTGTGTGCAGCGAGCGTTGTTTGAACGGTGGTGGCCTTGCTGTTCATTTTGGGTGATGACACCGCGGGCGTATCAGTCGATTGGACAGACGTATCACCGGGTTTAATGTGGCTTCGATAGACCGAGACTAAGCCCAGTAACAGAAGCAAGCCGCCTATCCAGAAAAACGTTTTCGACACGCCCCGCGATGGTCGATCTGCCGATTCAATATTATGGGTTTTTGATTTGACAGTATGGATTCGCAGGGCCGTCGGGACATCATGGTCAACCGTCGTACTCGTGAATAAATCCGATTTTGGTGCGCGCACGCCCCAACTGTCATCGGCTTGCTCTGCTTTTACATCCCGCACCGTCGAGTACGCGTCTTCGGTACTGTCTTTCTCCTGCGCTTTACCGACACCAGATTTCCAGAGTTCCAGACCGATTGACATGGAGTGTTCATCAGTTTTGCCGACTGGGTCGATGGGTTGGGTACGCATCATCTGCTCAGGATCATTAAACCTCTCACCTGTTGGCCAATCCGGCAGTAGGGGCAGCGGCGAGTCGGTTTCGATTGTCATATCGACGTCGTCGTCGTCGATGCTTTCACTCGACGTCTCGTTTGGACTGCTCAACAGTGTACTGCTCGTCGACGAGGGCATCGCGCCGAGTGATGCGGCCAGCGCTCGCCGATATGCTCCACTCGTCTTAGGCCTTGATTCGACAAGGGATCGCACGGGGGCAGGCGGTACGGCCATGATGGAGGTCACCAAGGTGGCCAAGAATTCAATGTCTCGTTCTATTGCAGCCTGTTTTTCATCTGCCTCAGAAAATGGCGTCACCCAATCCCTGATGGTCAACTTCTCTCCATCCCAATAGCATGATGCAAGGCTGAGATGACCGTGGGGGAATCCTGCAGCATGGGCGGCTTCTACAGTGCGAGCGATGATAAAACTCAGTTCTACGCTGACTCGTTGTGGAGGCAGTCCCCTCATGTCGAGCACTTGGCGCAGCGACATCCCCTGCGCTCTCTCGGTGATGGTCCAATAGCCGTGTTTCTGGTCTATTCCATAGTCGAGTATTGAACCGATATTCTCGTGTTTAAATGACGAGAGGATCTCCATCTCCGAGGAATTGGTTACGGTGATTGACCCGTCTGCTTGGTGAATGTCCAGTTGGTAGTTCTGGCCCGTCACCAGATGACGCACGGACCATACGCTATCGACTCCGTCTGCGAGTCGGGTCTCCAGTTGGTACGTGCCTATGGTATCGCCTGCTTGCATAATAGGACCATGGCATGCTTGCGAATCGGCGGCAATCTTAGGTTCATGCGCTCGCCGATATTTTTAATGGCGGTGTTCATAGCCTGTACAGCTACTCAAGTGACCCGGAGGACCTCATCGATTGTGGTCACGCCTTCTGAGACCCGTTTCAGACCTTGGACCCTGAGGCCTTGATGGCCTTTTCTGTGTAAAAACTCCGCAAGTTGAACGCGGCTCGTTTGTTCGGATTTTACCAGGTCTTTGAGCTGATCATCCGCGCTAATTAGTTCGAAAATGCCAATGCGTCCTTTATAACCAGTTTGGTTACATTGGTCGCAGCCTCGGGGGCGAGGGAATCGGCTTACATCGATACCATGTGCGTCGAACAGACCCTTGGATGAATCATCAACAGGCGCCAGTTCGCAGCATTTTAAGCAAACGCGCCGGACAAGACGTTGTGCGAGCATGCCGTTGATGGCCGACGCCACAACGTAGCGCTCTAGACCCATGTCGAAAAGTCTGACAAAGGTTTCAATGGCGCTACTGGTGTGAAGCGTCGATAGAACCAAATGTCCAGTGAGAGCCGCTTTAAAAGCGATGTTGGCGGTTTCTGAGTCGCGCATTTCACCGACCATGATCACGTCGGGGTCTTGCCTCAGCATCGCTCTAAGACCCTTGGCGAATGTGAAACCAATTCGTGGATTTGTTTGCGCTTGAATCACGTGCTCGAACCGATATTCGATGGGGTCTTCCAGCGTTGAAATATTCCGGCTGATAGAATCACTCTCTTGCAGAAGGGCATAGAGTGTGGAGGTCTTGCCACTGCCGGTGGGTCCGGTGACCAAAAGCATTCCATGCGGGTGCTGACTCAGCAGTCTGAGCTGGTCAGCGAGCTCCGTATCCATGCCCAGTCCGGTCAAGCTCAATCGATGGTCTTGTTGAGGGAGCAGACGGAGTACGACTTTCTCACCGTATTCAGTTGGAAAAGTCGATAATCGGACATCGACTTCGACCTCATCTATTCGAAAGCGAAACGCGCCATCCTGCGGCAATCGCCGCTCGGCAATATCGAGGTTGGCCATCACCTTCAGTCGACTGGCGACCTTTTGTCTAAAAGCTGAATCGAATGCCGGTTTGTCGACGAGCAATCCATCAATTCTGAAGCGCACACGTATCTCTCTTGGCCTCGGTTCAATATGGATATCACTGGCGCCTTCCGAGTAGGCTCTAGCCAGAATTCGATCCACTAGAACGACTGTGCTTTTCTCGTCTTGAGTATTCATCTACTCGCTCCCCTCCAGGTCGACAAATAAGTCGCCTAAAACGCACTTCACGTCACCATTTAGACTCTTGATGTCTGCTTTCTTGAAATGATGCGCGTCCAGAATTCCCACCGACCCGAGTTGGGCATACGCTTCGCGCATTTGCTGCAATTCTGACTTCGGAATAATACCGAGGCGATGCTTGAAGACGGCATCGGCTGCCAGCGCAGATGGGTCGGAGTCAAGGGTTAGGGCATTGTGCATAGCCCATCGTAACCCGCAAAACCAAAATGCTCAATGGCGGCGCGTTTAGGCGAATTCGTCCATACTTGGGCATGTGCAAATGGGGTTTCTATCTCCAAACGCGTTGTCGACACGCGCTACGGGCGGCCAGTACTTGTGGTTGGCCAGCCAGGGAGCGGGCCAGGCGGCCTGCTGCCGTGAATAGGGTTTTGACCAGTCCGCTACGGCCAGCGCCTGCGCTGTATGAGGGGCATTGACCAATGGATTGTCACTCTGGTCTGCCTCCCCTGATTCTAGCGTCTTAATTTCGCCTCGAATCGAAATCAGTGCATGGCAGAATCGGTCTAATTCCTCTCTCGATTCGCTCTCAGTCGGTTCGATCATCAAGGTGCCAGCCACCGGAAAAGACATGGTTGGTGCGTGAAACCCATAATCCATCAAACGTTTGGCAATGTCGTCCACGCTGATACCGGCAGTTGTCTTAAAGTGCCGACAGTCAATGATAAATTCGTGGGCAACACGGCCGTTCGCGCCGGTGTAGAGAATGTCGAAGTGCTCCCGCAGTCGAGCCGCCATATAATTTGCATTTAGGATGGCGAATTCAGTGGCTTTCCTGAGCCCATCTTCGCCCATCATTGCGATGTAAGAGTAGGAGATGGGCAGTATAGACGGACTCCCGTAGGGGGCCGCTGAGATCGCCCCCGTCGCCGCGTCGTCGCCTTCCTGGCCCGCCTTGTGCCCGGGCAAGAATGGGACGAGTGCATCTACGACGCCAAT
>MDTC01193349.1_pt1 | contig 47160 bp, 29 predicted proteins | sample 811181 | NCBI WGS metagenome assembly MDTC01 (sample SAMN05326644, study PRJNA326480) | marine metagenome | isolation source: seawater | place: Pacific Ocean: North | collected 2011 | reverse complement strand
TTTAAACTTGAGCTTTCCAACTTTGGCACCATTTTTCTTTTTCTCGGACAATCCGCAAATATCATCTTGTACCTGAGACAGGAGCGCTTGCTTCATCTGTGAACTCAGAACGGTCAGTTTTCTTTCTTCGAATTGCTTGCCAACTTTGACTTGAACAGATTTGACTTTTGCGTCGAAGTGGAAAGGCTCTTCGCTTGCAATCACAGCATTGCGAAACCACTTTGCTTGCAAAAACAGTTGATTGAAGTGTTGTGTTGTCTTTTTGGAAAAACGAGAGGTATCTATTTTGAGCTCGTAAGTGTGGCAGAGCTGGGACTTTCGGCGTTCGATGGTGGCCTTTCGAGTCGCGCTTTGTTTTTGTTGTTTGATTGTTTTGCTGGACATACAAACCCCTCAACCGGGAAAAAGATATAGGTTTTATAACACATACTATACATTTGTACAAGAAAAAAAAGAACAGAAAAACAAGCGTGGGCATTCATCCCTGCCCTAAAGAGCAGGGCCTTCTGCCTCCTTTATCCGGTAAATGTGTTTGTTGACTGTCTCTGCCCCACTCAATAGCAGCTTCCGTACCAGCCACCCAAAAAACAAAAATCACAATCATACAAGACACTTACTCAAAACACACAGGTTCTCTTTTTCACACTCATTGAACATTGCTCAACGATCGTTGAAGAATATTCAATGAACCTGTAAGGTTTGTGGGATTCTCTTTGTCAATCACTAAGGCGTCATCATCCACCAAATAGGTTGGCTCTCACTGGTCTTTTTGCCATATAAGGTGACATCCACCGTCACTCCGACATAATAACGAGTGCCAGGTTTTGCGCCTTGTAATTCGACCTTCATGCCCAGCTCCACCTGTCCTTCCATCCCGGCTGTCGCTGCATCGAGGGCAGCCCGAACGCTGCTTTGATACCGACGTCCTTGCGTAGGAGGAATCAAAAAGACCTGCCCCCACACATTCCCATCAGCGTCCTTCGAAGTGTTCGCCAAAGCACACAAGTCTCTGACATGTGTATCCCATTCACTGGTTGATGACATTGAGGGCTCTCTTGGGTAAACGATAAAACTGACAGGCGTAAAAACATTCTCACCAGACGCTTTGATTTGTTGCTTCACCTTATCCAGCGTCACCTTCAATGAACCCGGTGCATTTGGGGCCTTCACGCTGATGTCAGGTGTCAAGGAGAGCGCCAAAATGAGCGGGTTATACGTGAGTTTTTGCTTACTGCGAGACACACATGTCGTTCGTATAGCGTGTTCTAGAGCGTCATATAATGGAGCGTGTTTCTCTGAAACCAGAGGTGACACTCTTACGAATTCTTCGCTCGCGTTGACCCCGTTTGTCTCTGTCATGGGAATATAGCCACATGTTTTTTTCTCCGGAGAGGTATAAGGGTCGGAGACTTGTGAGAACAGGTCTATGTTGTCTTTGCTGCTCTCTCCCCGAAAGAGCGTCGCTCCGACAAGATCGAGCTGTGCATCTTTGGCAGTTTGTCTCGGGAATTCGAGCACCCAGCCCGCAGCGCTGCTCGTGCGTGTTCGTCCAGCGTCGACGTCTGCAGCATACTGACTTGTATCGATGAGCAACCGAATCGCCCGAGGCGCCTGATCTTGGGATAGATTTTTCCGGACCTGTTCCGCGTGGGGATGAAGTCGTATCTTCATCGAAGCAGGATCGAGTGTAACCGTCGCTTTTACGTCACTGACCTCTTCGCCTGATTCGTTTACGACCTTGACGGACTTGATAGAGAAATGGCTGCCGTCCAAATTCGAATTCGTGATCTTGTGGAGTTGTAATGCCTTGCCTCGATCTTGTAGCATGAATCGCGCCGTGACGCTCGCTTTGGTCCCTTTGATCGAATGTTGGTCACATCCAACAGTCCCAAACACTGCTTCGAGTTGGGGTGTGCTATTTGAGATACTTACTTTGTAGGTGCATGATGGATTGGTGGATTTGCTATCCTTCCCGGCTTTTTCTGCACAAGTCTTGAGAAATGGCAACATTTTGTCTGCACACAAATCACTTTGCCTCAAACAATCGAAGAAGAGTTTGTGTCTCTTCAAATCTTCTTCTGTGCAACCTGTGTTCTTTTCCTCCAAACACGCAATCGTAAATTGGCATGTCCCTGTTGGATTGGAAAAGATGTCTTGGAAATTCTTGCAAAACGCTTTTGTATCCTCCAATTGAACAGATGCCCCACAACCAATCATCCAACACAACACCAACGACAACACGAGATAACGAACACTTAGTGGACAAAAGAACCTCTTCATCAGTCAATTCCTTTCGTTTGGGATCAAATCAACGACAGAACAGCATGGATGCTCAAAACACATCAGATAAAAAGCATTCACATCAGATAAGACTACACACTTGATACGATCTTATTTGATGTGGACAAAGAACTCGCTCATCTCCCTCATGGCCAGGCAGGTCCATCTCCAACCGCCCCTTTGCGTGCATGACAGGTGTGACAGGTCACATCTTTCCTTCCTAACATCAGACTTGTCGCGGGCATCACGACTCCTTCCATGAATGCCATGATCTCAGGATTCCTCACACGCTGCTCCCGCATGACCTGTTCATCGAGTGGAAAGAGTTTGGTCGGCTTCGAAAAATCGGGTACTCCCAATTCGTTCTCACCATGGCAACTACGACACGTCAGACCTTTCGTAAGCAGCCCAGACGTCTTCTTAGAGCGCATCTCCCCCTCACTGCTTGACTGGCGAAAAAAGAGCGACATCACGGGCATAAAGTTCTGCTCCATGTGATGAAAGCGCTCAAAAAATGTCATCGTGCTCCAATTTTTCTTGGGCTTTGACATCCTAGAGAGGATATCCTTGACGACTTGTCTATATGTTTCTTGGGAGGAAGGTCTTGGGATGGAGCGCTTAAGTTTCTCGAAGAGAGGTCCTTCTCCGAGGGGGGTCTTGGAGGGTATAAAGTCGGGTGTTTGGAAAGCAGGAAGAGCCGAATCACTTGGAAGCTGATGTACACGAATGGTATGACCATCAGTCACAAATATTGCGACGTTACCGGCGACGATAACATCGCGAGGAGCCCTCTTTTGTAGCGAAAAGTGTATCTTCATGGGTATCTCGCCATCCCTCACGAGCTCTGTCTGTGAAGACACACAATACGTATCCCAAAAAGGTGTGTCGTGAGGAAGGTTGCCAACGTTCACATCACTAAGATCGATGGGACTCCCAAACAAAGAGATACAGTGATGTTGCATCGCAAATGAATAGGGAGCTCTTTGCATCGCCCGTGACGAGATCCCCCCTCCCTCTTCAGAGGGTGCCTTGAGCATGTGAAAGATCGGATAGTATGTCGGTTTGGAGGCGAACTCTTCGCTCTTTTTGGAAGGTAAAAAGAAAGACCCACCATCCCGCAACACAAACTGCACCTGCCCATCTTCGAGCAAAAACAGCTGACTCCCCTTTAAGGAAGGTTCTTTACGAGCCCAAGACGAGACGCCTGTTTTTACGTTCACAGAGAAGAACTTCTCGCCATTGCGGAACAAAAGCTGTCCATCGTGCAAGAGTACGTTGGAGTAGACAAACGAACGCGATATCGTCGGCGAGATCCATAGAGAACGCTCTGATGGTCGTTTCCAAAGAGAGCTTCCCTTTTTATCGAAGAGTTGGACGAGGGACGTCGTCACCTGGTACTTTCCAGCCCCGAAGACTCCCCATAATAACCTGACAAAAACCCCCTCTTTCAACACACGAAGATCCCCTCTCACGAGATATCGCCCACGAACCAACACGCGAATCCACAACAGCTTCTTGGTTTGTAGATCGTAAGCGGACAATCTCACGACGCGCTCTCCCTCCTTATCGATCACATCATCGAGGGTGTACAAAATCCCTTCATGCGCGCGGAAAACAATGACCTTTTGAGGTTGTCCTTCATCAAAAAAGAGTCTCCCTGTGTTCACGCCTGTGTCCTTCGAGAAAAACCGGATCCCTTTCCTGTCCTTGAGCAAAATCATCCCCTTATGAAGCTCTATTCCGACATGTGCGTCTTTTTGTGAAACGCGATGTTTATGGGCAAACCCTGACGCACCAACGAGCTCACGCTGAAGCCCACTTCCAGAAGGCGCTAACGGCAATGACTCTGTGTCGAGATGAAGCGTGAGAGACTTCGTGAAAACCATTCTCCCGGTCTGTCGAACGAGTTTGACAAGGCGAACCCCCATCTGACCTTCTTCTGTCTTCTTCGGATCTTCTCGCCTCGCTCGACGCAAAAGATAAACAAACTCCCTGTCTTCTCGAAAGATACATAAGGTGCCAGACAAGGACCATGTCTGACGTCCTCCCTCCAGGTCAATCACCGATAAAGTCGAATAAGTCGTAGGCTTCCTTGTATTTGCATCGTGCTCAAGGCCACACCCGTAGAAGACCTTCTTTGTGAGGAAGAGCGTGTATAATTCCCTCTCCAGACTCAGCTCCCACAAAAAAGGGCCAAAGCGCTTCATATAAGGAACGACCCCCTCTGTGCTTTGTGCTTTTTCGGGAAAAGCTCCCTCTTTACCGAGCGGTTCATCGACAGAAGTCTGACACCCCATCACACCAGAAAACACCAAGCACACGAAAGCAAAGAGATATATCCTCATCTCGACCTCCCACCAACGTACATTGTCATTGAAACACAAAAGTGATCTGATCTGACATATTTCTACATCAGATAAACAATAAGACATCACATCTGATGTAGAAATGCAAATACTTTTTGTAGGGGATCGTTTCAAAGGTCTCAGGTCACTGGAGTCCAAAATCGAACACACGGTCTGCCCTGCTGACATCAAACCGCCTTTTTGAAAGGAAAGACCCATCAAACGATACAAAAACGAAGAAAAAAGAGAATGGGATTTCGACTAAAATTCAGTACTTTAGAGACATACAAGAGGGTAGTTTTTCAAAAAAGAAAATACATTTTTGGGTTGTTGGATCATTTTACAATCAAACAGGCTTCTTCGGTACTTGAGAAACCTTCCCATCCAAAAACAAAAAGACTCCTTTTTTCGACTTGCTTTTTCTTTGAAAGCGTGAAGGAAAAGCCTCGTCCTTGAACAGGCTCTTTTGTTTTTGAAAGCGAAGTCACAACATTAAAAGCCCAAAACCGCGAACCACTGAGAGGAAAACATGCTCACACAGACACGATGGCTCCCCAAATTGGTCACAGGATTGTGTATCACCCTTCTTGCGATAGGCTGCAGCGCCCAACCAGACAGACAAGAAAACCAAATCATCTTCCCACTTCAAGAAGACGCGACTTCTTCAGCCGCCCAAAACTGGACTGATTTGGGCCCCAACGTTAGTCACTTAGGCGCTACAAATATCGTGATACAAGACGGCCAGACCGTCGTGTTTGATGCTGCACACACAAAAATCAACAAGCTGATCATCACCGATGGTACGTTCAAATGCAAAGATGATGGTGTACACCGTGTTCTTGAGACCAAAGGAATCATGCTCAATGGTTCGAATGCCCGTTTCGAGTGTGACCTCTCTGGAAACTCAGAATCGACTCTTGAGATCAAGTTTTACGGCAATATCGAGTTCCCCGGTTCGGAGCTCCACTGTTCGGACAACCATATGCACAATCACGACAACACAGGTCAGCAATCCTTTTTGGTGTTGTGCGGAGCGACCCTCGATTTGAAAGGCTATGATCGCGGACCTTCGTGGGTGTTGACAGGTGATGGTGTGGATGTCAACCAAGACAGCAAAGGGCCCATCCAAATCGCTCCATCCAGATCCATCCAAAACTGGAAGGCCGGCGACGAGATCGTCATCGCCCCCAGCTCTCCCAACCCCATGCACACCAAAAAATATACAATCAGCAATATCACAGGAAACGAACTCAATATCACGACCAGGCTCAAAAAAGAGATTCGCAGCAAAACAATGAGCTACAGATACAACCAAACCCTCGATCAGCGCGTAGAGGTCGCGAACCTCACACGCAACATCAAGATCCGCGGAGAAAAGCTCAACGACAAGAGTTACCACATGATGTTCATGCAACCAGGGAGAATTAAGATCGAGAGCGTGGAATTTATCGGTGGCGGCCACATGGGCGACCTCGCGCGCTACCCTATCCACTGGCACATCGCAGGAAATCGCCAGGGTGATTACATCAAAAAATCATCCATCCACGACACAGAGCAACGGTGCATCACCATCCACGGAACCCATAGAGTCCGTCTTGAGGACAATGTTTGTTACAACCACGTAGGACATGGCTTCTTCCTGGAAGATGGAGATGAACAACACAACATCTTGAAAAACAATCTCGCGATCAACGGTATCAAACCCAAAGCAGGAAAAGTCCTCTTACACTCGGATCTTCAGACCTCCTCCAAGCGATACAAACCAGTCGCAGGGTTTTGGATCTCCAACCCCAACAATCTACTCGAAGGAAATGCAGCCGTAGGAGAAGGTACAGGTTTTTGGTATGCCCTTAAAAGCGCAGATAGTTTACAAGGACGCATCGCCTCACTCACACCCGCTCCCATCAATACACCCATCCGCCTCTTTCGCAACAACCGTGCTCACGCAAATGGCGTCGGTCTCACGATCGACGGAGGTCCTAACAATGACTGCTCTTCTGAAGATTCCTGCACAAACGCAGAGAGCAACATGTTCCCTACCGGTACCAATTACGAACCGACAGCTTCTTCTGTAATTGAAGGGTTTATCGCTTACAAGAACAAAGAGTTTGGGCTTTGGGTACGTTCTCCAGGAGGCAACACTGTCGTCAGAAACAGCATCGCAGGAGATAACTACGTCAACTTCGGATTGGTCTTTGACCAGCTGTTGGAAAACTCGGTTGTCGTTGGAAAGAGCGCAAACATGACCGACGAAGACATGGGCTTCCTCGTCAATAGATCATGCACCGATTGCAGCACACCTCCGACAGTCACCGAGCTCGTTCCTGCTTCGGGGTTGGTACTGTACGATGGTCCCATCTCCCTCAAAAATGTCGAATTTGCAGACTACCCTACAAGTTTGCAACTCAACCTCTCAAAAACAAACCTGACCAACTACGACATCGCGCCGGTCCCGTTTGTCTTGACAGGCGCAGCCGCAATGAGAAGCTCAACACATCGAGTGGAGGGGGTTACATTCAGTAACGCACCAGGAGCAATAGGAGATTTTGCGCACACCTTCAACCACGCGAGCAAAAAGAACTGGGCCGCAGGACTCTACGATGTCGACGGGACCTACTCCGGCCATGCAAATCACACCGTCAAATCCGATATGCCCATGAATGTGTATCCTGACTGTAAGAGAGATACCAAACTGCGTAACGCAGTGATCTGTCCGGGTGTATTTGGGCTGTTTGGCATTGTCAAAGAAACATTCCAGGCCAATATCACACGTGTCGATCGACTGCTCAACAAACGAGTCCTGTTTGATATCGACAACCAACCGTACAGCCAACCAGACAACAACAACATCAATCAGTTCTCTTTCTCACATGTTGTGGGAGGACGCTTTAAATACGTGATTGAACCATCTAGCAGCGATGCCTTCGAAAACGATGGCTTTGTAACTTACGGAAAACTTGGAGAGTGGAGTCCTTGGTTTGACTTCCGCCATAAGGCACACCGTTGTGAGTTGCTAAACAGCGCCTCCACAAACCACAGAATTCAAAAACATACGGACACACAACTCATTTTTAGGGTCAAATACACAACGCTGGATCGACGCACGAGCTACAACGGAGACTACCGATACAAAGCAACCTTCCGTATCAAATGTGCCCCCCCAACGAATAGCCCCTAAACCAAAAACAGCCTCGAAGAGGCCAGCACAGCGCGCTGGACCGCATTGGAAGGCCTTACGGCCTTGGGAATAGCCTGCTCTGATCAAGAACAACCCCCTGCGATGACGTGCATCCCTCCACAAAAACCAAAAACAGCCTCGAAGAGGCTCAACTGAGGGGGAAGACAAGCGCAGCGCGTCTGGGGGAAATCCATTTCCCCCGATAGTTCACCCCAAAATTCATGTCCCCCGATAGCTCTCCTAAAAAGCGACTATTTTTTCTGTAGAAGGAGCTTCAGCCTTGCTTCACCGTGACCTTTTCCGAGGATCTTTTTGAGTCTGTCGTGGAAGTTGAAAGACTTATCATGTGGTGGATGGTGACATCCTTTACAGGTGCTCTCTGGGACATTGCGCACGATCAAAGCTTTATTCGCAGAAGCTGCGTGTAGCCCGCCGTAACTGTGACAATTTTCGCACTGAACACTGGCGAGTCGATGGGGTTTTTTGATGTTGTACAATCCACCGGGTTTCAGCCAGCCAGTCACGTGACAGCCGATACAATCGAGATCGTATTGCTTCTTATCTTTGACGAGTGTTGGATAGGCATTGGCGTGACGTGTCTTTTTCCAGAATTGGTATGCTGCGGCGTGACAGGTTTTGCACTTGTTCACCCCAGCATAAAAGTTCCCCTTTGCGTTTTTGAGGATTGGCTTGATCGCAGCGAGAGCCTTCAGGTTGGCCTTTTTGACATCTTCACCATAGCGAGCCAATCGGTCCGCGATCGTCGGATCTTCTCCCAGTTTTCGGGCAAGAGGTACCAAAAAGTGAAGGTATCCATTGTGCCCTTTCTTCAATTGCGCAGGTGCTGAGAGGAGCTTCTTGGCGGCGACGATTTTCTTACGTAGAGCGTTGGCTTGGTTGATATAAATCCCAGCAAGAGGTGCAAAGGCAGCGCCTTGCTTTTTCATCTGTGCAGCCTGTCTCATATACGAAGCGACCTGCTCGTCCATCTTTTTGATCGCCGCTTTTCTCTGTCCAGCAGTCTCAACCCGCGCCCAAGGTAAACCGGATTTTTGCACGTAAAAGGACAACAATCCAGCCTTTTGTCCTTCTTTGGGGGTCGAGACCAAGAACGCACTCTCGATGCGTTTGGGGGTCGTAAGCTCAGCATCTTCAGCGCCTTCAATCGCGACATGGATCCCTTTGACCTTCTCCAGTATCGCCTCGACTTTTTGGAATCCCAATGTAGAGAGCAAGATGATCTTCTTTGCGCCTTTCTTTTGGAGAAGCGCGACCATCCGTTGGGCGGTCTTGAGGGGCGCAAGTCGTTTGAGTTTGCGTGCGCTCCAAAAATCCTTGGGCCAAGGATCTTCCTTATTCGGTGTCGAAGGTGCATCGGTCAACGAGAAGACCCCTACTTTCTCCCCCTTCCAGTCAAACACGACATGTGTAGGAAAGATCGCTTTCCCCGCGACATCAACGATGTTACTCGCGATTGTGTGGGCCGTGTTGCGTTTGGCGAGGCGCTTGAGCGTAGAGAGTCCAAAGGTCAGGTCGTAGGGTCCAACGCCCACAACACGATAACCGATCATACCGAACATATCAGCGACCATGTCGGCTTTGATATGTGCCTGTGTTTGTTTGCTTTTGGCCAGCTTGAGCTTTTCGAAGTAGAGGTTCCCGGCGTCCAACCTGAGGGGCTTGATGCCTTTGTAACGGAGCCCACCAACAAGCGCGCCAAGTCGAGGCAGACCACCGAGCATGTCAGCCTGACAACCACAAGGTTCATAGTAGGATTTAAGTCCACCGGAGAACAGGATGACGTTGGCTTGCGCTGGACCAATTTGCTTGTTGGGTAACAAGATATCTTTGGGGAGGGACGTCTTGAAGGGGCCCTTCTTTGCCTGGACTTTGTGTGTCGTCGGTCTTGATGTCGGGATGTTGCGTGTCGTCGGCTTGGATGCCGGACTCGTTTGTGTGGTGGCCTTTGACGTGGGGGGGTTCGTTTTGGGTGGGCGGGCGGCCATCAACCAGACGCTCAAGCCAAGCGCACAACACATCAACCACCAGGGACTCCCTTTTCGAAGCAATGCCATATGAATCAATCCTTTCTACATAACAAAGGTGACGCGAGCACCATCTTCACGCTTGATCCAATCAGACGAAAATGGTGACAACCCAATGCTCTTCATACAGGTCTGTTTGGGGGATTGGGTGTATCCACAGGATAGTCGTGGCCCTCGGTAAAATCAACAGACAGCCAACACTTTCCCCACGATACAACCTCTCCTGCTCAGAGACCTGCTAGCAAAACATGCAGACAACCCCAACCTATTCCCATCAGACGGTCGGAGAAGGTTGTTTGTAAGAGGTGTGTGCTTTGTTGGAAGATTATATGGAGAAGAAAGTCATGTGGAGAGGGGATCGCAGGCGATGATACCGGGTTCACCCCCAGCACCACAGGAAGGAAGTGGGTACACTTACTTGACGCAGGCTTTGATGGTTTTTCCGTCGACAGTGAGGCTACCACAGGAAGCTCTCGTGCCTTGCGCGAGACAGTCACCGGAGACCGTACATGGGACAGTACATTCCAGGCTGCTGCCATCACAGAGGCGCGTCGCGCAGGTGTTGGGGAAGGATGCCGAAGCATTACATGTCCCGCCCACTGCGACATCACTACCACCAGGCATCGCGCAGAAGGTGCCGAGCTTGGCGTTTCTCTTCTCAGCACGACAGACATAGCCGTTTTTGCAATCATCAGCCTTGCTACATGAGCCTGTGTCAGGAACACACGCCATGACAGTCACATGCCCTGCTCCAACCGCCATAAAGGAAGGCGCGCACACAAAACCACTCGCACAATCAGCGTCGACTTTACATGGCTCTTCGCACTTACCGGAGCCAAGACCACAGACACGGGTCTGACAATCGTTGGGGAAGGCTTGTGTAATGGTGCATGTCGCGCCGACCTTTTTGTCAGTCGCGTCAGGAACACGACACTGTTTTTGGTATCCCATTGCAGCCGTAAGGTAGGTACAGACCTGACCGCTTGGGCAATCTTTGCTGGACTCACAAGCTGCATCACAGAGCTTCGTCTGGAAGCCTTCAACAGTCACGGTCCTACATTTGCCCACACCACAGTCAGCGTCGACATTACAAGTCTCTACACAACGATCGTTGTCGGGATGGCACATCTTCGTCGTACATGTGCTGTTGAAGATGCTCTGTTTTGAGTCACACGTCGAGCCTGTGGCAGCTCCACTTCCAGCCTGACATGTGTAAACGATGCCTTGTGCTGTTCGTGCACCACGACAGACATTGGGCGCAGCACAGTCCGTCTTCTTCTGGCAGCTCGCGCCGACGTCAGGGACACAGCCTCTGACAGCCTTGTTGCCTTCGATGAAGGTCGAACCACACACGAGACCCTTCGGACAATCAGCGTCTTTGCCACATGTCGCGACACACGCCTGTGTACCCGCCTCACAGAAGCGGTTCTCACAGTCACCAGGGATCTTCGTGTCCGTACACGCGTCACCAATTTTCTTCTTACCGCTGGGGCGCTTGATACACTTCTTGATAATTGTACCTTGTAGATCGAAGTCGAGCGCACAGACAGGTTCAGCGGACGGGCAGACCGCGTCATGTGTACATTCAACGCCACTAGAGACACAAGCTCGGGCGAGTGAACCACCGCTAAGTTCGACACTTCCACAAAGAGTGCGAGGACTGCTTGTACAATCAGCGTCTTTTTCACATGTATCAACACACACTTTGAGTGAGGGATGACACAGACCGGATTGGCAATCCGCATTGAGCGCACACACAGAGCCGGCTTTCTTTGCGTTACTGTCAGGGGGCAGACACAGATAGTCGATCTGCTTACCGCTCTCCCGAACCGTACAGATTGTTGTTTTGTAAGTACAATCGGCGGTCTTTTTGCAAACTTGTGGTGGGGGTGCGCAGGCGAAGACTTTGCTTCCTGAGATGGTGAGCTCAGTACAGACCTCACCAGAAGGACAATCACCCAGGCCAGATGTACAGGTTTGGGTACACTTGTTGGTGATGAAGTTACACATTGAGGTTTGACATTGCCCCAGTGAAGTACATGCGTCACCGACTTTTCCGACATTTGGATCGCTTGGTTTGACGCACGAGAAGGTGACACCACCAGCGGAGAGTGACGCTTTACAGACCTCACCAGAGGGGCAATCGGCGTTCCCCTGACAATCTTGACGGGCACCTGTGATGCAGGCGTTGATCTGTGTCGTCAAGAAAGAGAACGTTCCACAGTACTCAGTCGGTGCACAGTCTCTATGTGCCTGACAGATATCAGTACACTTGCTCTGATTGGGCTCACACAAACCTGTCGCGCAGGTGTTGCCTGCAGGAGGAGGTGTACAGGTGTCGCCCTTCTTGCTCTTGGTGCCAATAGCCACACAAGACGTGACCACCTGGTTACCCGCGCCAAGGTCGGGCTTACAGGCTTCGCCAGTTGCGCAATCAGAGTCCTTGAAGCACTGACGACAGATGTTTGCAGGCCACTTTCCGTCCAAAATGGCCTCAGTACATGAGTAAGGTGCCGTACAACCCCCCGTCTTACAGAAGATGGAGCATCGTCTGGTTGATGGATCACAGAGCCCGGTCTGGCATTGGTCTGTGCGAGAGGGATCGCATGTGTCACCGATCTTGGACGAACCTTTGGCTGTATCACAGGTGCGTTGTGCACGGTTGTCTGTGTCATAGGACAAGGTGCAGAATTCACCGGACTGACAATCACTGTCCGCATCACATGCTTTGCTGATCGTTGCGCAGAGGTTGAGATTGTTGGGGCCATTGGCTGTCGACTCACAACGGAATTGCAACGGACAGCTCGTGCTCTTTCCACCGTTACATGGTGGGGAACACGTCTTCAGAGTGGGATGACAGAGACCACTTTGGCAGTCAGCGTCTTGTGTACATTTTGCGCCATGAGCGGCCTTTGTGGTCTCGGGCTCACGACAAGAGAGGATCGTGTCACTACCACGTTTGGTGTATTGGCAGATCTGACCTCTCGGACAATCCGCATCACCTTCACAGACCTTGAAACCACAGAGTTGGAACTTCGTGGCTTTGCCTGTTGAGTCTTTGACTTCGCGCTGTGTACAGAGGAAGGAGTCATCCACAGGGTTGACAGGTGGGGTCTTGCTTGCATCGAGACATTCGTCGATTTTGAGGCACGGTGCAGAGCAGTACCCTTCAGGCAAGAGACAGACATTGGAAGCACAATCGCTGTGTTGCGTACACTTCTTACCAGTCTCACTCGTACTTGATCCTGGGGTATTACAGAACAAACTCAGTGTGTTGTTTTTCTCGACAATCTGACATTCTTCTTGTGAAGCACAGTTGTTCCTCGTTGCACAGGTCAAACCCGTCCCTGGACGAACACACATCGTTGTTTGGATGGGAGAAAAACCAGTCAGGGTGAGATTCTGTTGGTTACAGTCGTAGCCAGCAGGACAGAGATTGCTTTTGGAGTTACAGGGTTTTGAGCAGCGGCCACTCAGACAGATGCGGGAGGCACAGTCTTCGTCTTTGCTACAAACCTCACCGACAGCGGCGGTCGCGGTTCCTTTGGTGACACAGGTCAACTTGAACTCACCAGTGTCTCTGACAATCGCGCTACAGATTTCGCCTTGTGTCGTACAATTTGCATCTTCTTTGCAGTCTGTGTAGGACTTTGTACAGACGCGAACGCTGCCTTTTGTACCGTTGACAGTAAGCGCACTGGGATTACAAAGTAAACCGCCGACACAATCCCTAGTAGAGTCCTTGCAAAGAGTCGCACAGACATCTGTATCAGGTAGACAATAGCGACTTTGACAGTCATCGTTGTCGGTACAAGGTTGTCCTTTTCCAACCGCGCCTGTTTTGGGTTGTTGACAGTACGTCTCTATTTTTGAGGAGATAACTTTGGGTGAGCAGAAGTAATCTTCGTGGACACACTCCCCAGTTTTGTCGCAAGGCACACCGTTGGGACCGGGTTGGCAGATTTTGTAGGTTTGCTTGTTGGTGAAATCTGTGAACTCATAGGCTTTACAGACATAGCCCGTCCCACAATCAGCGTCAGCATCGCACAAGACACTACACATACGTAGGCTCTTCTTGATACAAACGCCACTGTAACACTCAGTCTCACTATCACACACTTCGCCGAGTTCTTTGGTCGAGCCGGGCTTGGCCTGACATCGCGTCTCGTATTTTCCTTTGGTGATGTTGGGGACGAGGATACAAAAAGTAGACTGATCGGTGGAGCAGTCATTGTTGCGTGAGCACTGGTCCCCACCAGGGAAACAGACATTGAGCTTCACATTACCAATGTCAACAGAGTCGCAGCTTCCACCACCGGGACAATCGTTGCTATCGCGGCAGGTCTTCGTACATTTTTTGTATTTGCCATAGCAGAGGGTCGACTGGCAATCGCCAGGTGCTGCTTTGGTCGGATCACAGGTCTCACCAAAACTGGCTGCGCCTGTATTTCCGGGCAGACAATACAACTCGTTGTTTTGGGAAGCATCAGGGATACAAAATGTCCCAGTACGTGAAGCACAGTCAGCATCGCTGGTACATTTGGGAGGAGGTCCAAGATCGGGTTCTTTTTCGACGATGGGCTCTTCAGGTGTCGGCTCGGAGGCATCAGCTTCTTCGACGACAGGTTCGGGAGCCGGTTCTTCCTTGACCGTGGGCTCTTCGGGTGTCGGTTCGGGTTTCGCAGGCTCAGCAGGCTTGCGATATCCCGGCGGGACAGTGACACACAGTTGTTGGATGCATTTCTGGTTGGCGCCCTGGCAGTCTGTGTCGCTGGTGCAAGCAGGCGCAGCAGTCCTGGGCTTACATGAACCATCTGTACACACTTGTGAGCCAGAACAATCTGTGTCGTAGGTACACTCAGGTTGGCTACAGTGGACGAGCATCGCCCCCCAACCAAACAGACAACACAAAGTCAAAAGACGAAGCGAAATCAAACGAAACTTCATGGAAATCCTCAATATTTTCAGCTTCACGATGATCGGATGTGAATGACACGTAATCGGGAAAAAAACCCGTTATCACAGGATGCTACCTTAGCGGAGTTGCCAGAAACGGTCAATCATCCAATTCTGCGATCACGGCTGAAACCTCAAAAAAGACAAAAATCTTTCAACGAAACAACACACTATACTCTATCGAAGAAAACAGACCCAAATGATCTTTTTCTCATCCTCTACCTTACAATGACCACCCTCCTCTTCAAAACGTCTCACCCTCCGAGAGATACGTGATCGGTCTTTTCAGAGAGAATCAATTATCCAAATAGATTCAATCGATTAACGAAAAGCGTTTGACACATTGTAGACCTTGTGGTATAGGGTATGAACGTTTTTTTCAGATGGCAACATTTGAATCAAACATGGCGGATGTAGCTCAGTTGGTTAGAGCGCCTGACTGTGACTCAGGAGGTCGCCGGTTCGAGACCGGTTATCCGCCCCACATAAAACCTCGAACCTTTATGGTTCGGGGTTTTTTTTTGCCCTTTTCACACCCCCGCATACAACATCTCACTACCATCGACTTGTGAATACCACCCACAAGGAGGAGCCCACAATGGCTGGAAAATACTACGAAGACCTCGAAGTAGGAAGCACCCTGAAGCACCCAATGGGTCGCACCATCACGGAGATGGACAACGTCATGTTTACCTCTCTGACCATGAACACACAGCCCCTCCATCTCAACGAAGACTACGCAAAAAACACGCGCTTTGGCAAACGCATCGTCAATGGGATCTTCACCCTCGGCCTCGCTGTAGGTCTCACAGTCGCTGACCTCACAGAAGGTACACTCGTCGCCAACCTCGGTTATGAAAGCATCAAGCACCCTCACCCAATGTTCCACGGTGATACGTTGTACGTCGAGACAGAGATCGTGAGCAAACGAGCGTCCCGCTCCAATCCAGGACAAGGTATCGTCACCTTCCGACATATCGGACGTAATCAGGATGGCGTCATCACCATCCAATTCGAACGCTCCGCGCTCATGCACATGAAGCCCGCCCAAGACGAGAGTGCTTCCTAACCCTTCTTTTTTGTGGAGGATATCATGTCACGAATTCGCCGCTCTGTGTTGTACATGCCTGGCGACAGCCTCAAGAAAATCACCAAAGCTACACAGCTCGATGTCGACTCCATCGTCATGGATCTCGAAGATGGTGTCGCCCTTAACAACAAACAAGCCGGACGTGAGACGATCGTCGAAGCCTTCAACACACTCGACTTTGGTCGCAGAGAACGTCTGGTCCGCATCAACCCCTTCGACTCTCCCTTCGCACAAGACGATCTCGACAAAACGATCGGTGTCAAACCCGATGGTTACGTCATCCCCAAAGTCGAATCCGCCGACGATCTCCAACAAGTCGACACCTTCCTTGAACAGGCCGAACAAGCAAACGGCTGGGAAGTCGGCTCAATCAAACTCCTCGCGATCATCGAGACCGCACGAGGTGTCTTTCACCTCCCGCAGATCGTCACAGCGAGTGAACGCCTATCCGCTCTGATGTTCGGCTCAGAAGATCTCGCAGGTGACATGGGCGCCATCCGCACCCCAGAAGGGATGGAGATCCTCTACGCACGAAGCGCCGTCGTCCTCGCTGCTGCCGCCTATAAACTCGACGCGATCGACACTGTGTACCCGGACTTTCGTGACCACGAAGGACTCAAACGCGAATCTCTCTTCGCCAAACAACTCGGCTACTGTGGAAAAATGGCCATCCACCCAGGGCAGGTCCCCATCATGAACGATGTCTTCGTACCGACTCCAGAAGAGATCGACTACGCACAGCGCCTAATCGCGGCCAATGACCAACACCAATCAGAAGGCACTGGCGCGTTCGCCTTTGAAGGCAAAATGGTCGATATGCCCATGATCCGCAGCGCACAAAAAGTCATCCAACAAGCCACACAAGCCGGTATCCTCCAAGCATAGCCAGCGCAGTCAAAAACAGCCTCGAAGAGGCTCAACTGAGGGGGAAGACAAGCGCAGCGCGTCTGGGGGATTTCAAAATCCCCCGATAGCTCTCCTAAAATCCATGTCCCCCAATCGCTCTCCTAAAATCCATGCCCCCAATCGCTCTCCCCTCCCGGGGCATCAGGCCTGTTTATTTTCTTGCAAGAAGAATTTGAGCAACCCTTTGGCGACGATTTGTCCATCGACGTGGGCCTCACATAGCATGATTCGCATGGGGCCTTTGGCCGCATCGAGTGTGGCTTTTGTTGCGATCGTTGCGCCTTGTGGGATCGTCGCTAGGTAAGAAAAATCTTCCACACCAGTCAAAAACCCCAAAGAAGGCTCCAGTCCGTCTTTGTAACCGATGTAACCCTGTCCAGCAGCCACTGTTTGTGCGAGAGTCTCGATCAAAGCCTCTTCACGAAGGAGTCCATCTCTCACAAAAGGATCGCCCTCTTTGACTTCAAAGCGCCCCTCGACCTGCTCCTCTGACCACGACGTCAAAGCATCGAGACGTAGTAATGTCGCGCGGTGAGGTAGTAATGATTCGACTTCGGGAAAACTCATGACTCTTCTCCATCCCAAAAGGGGTAAAAATTAAACCACTGATACGGATACTTTTTGACGATGTGTTCGAGCTGCTCAACATAAAACTGGACCCAGCGTTTGCGTGCGTCCTGCTTGGATTCTCCTTGCAAACGCTCACACAAGTGAGGACCGGTCGCCTTCAGATCGTATTGTGTCCAGGTCTTCTTGGTCGCGAACATGTGGTAGACAGGCACCTCCAAAGAGGACGACAACATAAAGGGCAAGAGCGGAAAGGCTGCATTTTGCCCTAAAAACGCAGCAGTGACAGTCCGTCCACCTTCGAGTGAACGATCCCCGTGAAGGCAGACGATGTCACCCTTTTCAAGCGCAGAGATGATCTTCATGACGGCGCTCATCCCCTCCTGAATAGGGATAATCTCAAAAGAAGGCTGGCTGTTGATCGAATCAAAGAAGCCTTGGAGTTGTTCGGCCTCGGCTTGCAACATCACGACGTGGATCTTTTTGTCGACTTTGCCTGTGAGCATCCGTCCGGCGAGATCCCAATTGCCGACATGTGCGCTGAGCAGGATGGCGCCTGTGTCGAGCTGCATCATCTCCTCGATCTTCTCGACACCATCCTCAGTGAAGTGCAATTGTGTACCGATCACACCCATCGCACCTGCCATTCGATCGATGATCACCTGCCCAAAGTAGAGGATATGGTTGTAATTCATCCACAACCGCTTCCACCATGGGAGCGGACCATGTATCTTTTGCAGGTACTCACTTGATGCTCGTAACGTCGAAGGCGCAAAGAACATGTAGTACATACCCACAAAGAACAGCAGCGTGTAAGCAGCCCGCAGACCAAAGAATTGAAGTAACCACGCAAAGATGCGGTAACCGAGTGGGTTTCCACGGCTCCGCCCTGTCCACTTGCGCTCCTTCGCGCGCTCGATCTGATCGCGCTGTTCGACATCCTCCGCGATACTTTTTTCTTGATCCAAAGACACCTCCCAACGGCCTAAATGCACAGTGTATACCATCCTTTTGGGGATATGTGACACTCGCTTTTGAGTGCTCCACTATCTACAACAAGCCCTACAGGATCTCAAGCTCGTCCTCCCATACATTTGTGATGTATATCAAAGAAAAGTGGGACGGTTTCTGTACACTCTTTGTGTCCTATCACCTCACACACAAAGGGTCTTTACAGATGTCATCACAAACCCACATCGTCCAGGCCACGTCCCTTCCGGAAACACAACATCGATGGACACTCAGCCTCCTCGACAAACAGACCATGCGGATGAATATCCGTGGAACGTGGATCTATCGCGACGCCCCCTCCCCCGATGCGCTTCGTGAAAGTCTCGCCTCCCTGCTCTCCTACTATCCCCACCTCACAGGCCGTATGGTCGACACATCCTACATCGAATACACAAACGCCGGTGTGCCTTTTACGACGACACAAAACCACTCGATCAGCCTCAAAGATATCGAGGAAGATCAAGAAATTGTAGACAAACTTGCCCCAACACTCAACGCCAAACAAGTTCAGAAGGGACAACAGGCACCTCTTCAGGTCCAGCTCACTGAGATCAAAGATGCACACGTCCTCAGCGTGATCGTCAATCACGGGATGATGGACGGAAACAGCTTTTATTCGATGATGTTGCGCTGGAGCCGACTGCACAGAGGGTTAGAGATCATCCCTCCAGTGCTCGACACCTCACTGCTCCCACAAGCGTCAGACGTCGACAAAGATGTGCTTACAGAGCAGGCCAAAGAGCTCGGCTGGCGGCCCTTCTCTTTGTGGAAACTCCTGTGGCACCTGCCGTCGCTGATCATATCGATGCGCGCAAAGCGCTTTGGTCCAATCTACTTCTCTCCAGAGAATCTTCACGCGCTCAAACAAAAAGCCATCGAACAATCGGGATGCCAGACGATCAGCACACACGAAGCATTAAGCAGCTACCTCTCTCGACTGTTCGCCCAACGAGGCAAAAAGAAGTCCAACACCTACACCCAAAGTGTCGTCATTGATGGACGTGGCAGACTCGAAGATGTCCCAGAGAATTACGTTGGTAATATCTCGTATGTCATCCCAGGCGCGACGTTCAACCGAGAAGACAGCTTTGGAACGATCGCACAAAAGATGCACGACGCTGTCGAACCCTATACCTCTTATCCCTCGAAGAAACTCACCTTCGCGATGAAGGCCAGCCTCCAAGCAGTCCAAGAGAAGCTCCCCTTGATGCCGTTCGATATCGTAGGCGCCAACATCAACCCTCCACGAGACTTTTACATCAACAATTTCAGTAAATTCCCTGTCTATGATGTCTGCTTTGGCAGCGCACAAAAGGAGCTCGTTCCGATACGGGTTGTCCCACACAACCTTCCGGACTTGATACAATTTTGGCCTGCCCCCCCCGCACAAGGCGGGGTCGAAGTTTACTTCAACGGTCCACTCGCCAACATCATGCGTAAACACAAGCCCACGATCCTTCCAGCGAAGACGACCTAAGCTCCCTGCGCCCCTGCCGATATCGCTTGACACGGCGATCGACTTCACCAAAAATGACGCCTCCAATTCTTTTGTTGACTCTGACTCTGTCATACTCGGAGGTTTCGTTTTATGTTTACACGCTCTCGAAGAGGCACACATTGGGGCATCGCAGGCTTTCTCCTGCTTTGTGCCCCTTTTGCCCTCGCTTCAGCTCCCTCACATACATGTCCAGATGCACAAAAACACCCGGGACACGGCTTCTCTAAAGCACACATGTCCAAATACAACGGTCCCGGTACACAAAAGAACACCAAAGATAAACCCCCCATCAAAGCCAAGGGAAAACCCGCAAAAGTCGATGTCGTCTCCTTTACCACACGTGAAGGGACCTGGATGAACCTCACCCTCTCGCCTGATGGTAAGTGGCTCGTCTTCGACTTGCTCGGCGATATCTACAAAATGTCCAGCAAAGGCGGCGACGCAAAGCGGCTGACAAAAGGCACAGCCTGGGACACACAGCCACGCTTCTCGCCTGATGGAAAGTGGCTCGTCTTCACAAGCGACCGCAGTGGTAGCGCCAACACCTGGATGATGGATGTACAAGGCAAACAGCTCCGCCAACTCACACACAACCACGCCATCGTCACAAACAGTCCAGTCTTTTCACCTGATGGCCAACACGTGATCACACGACGACGCATCACGGACCGCAGAAGTATCGGTGTTGTCGAACTATGGATGCACCACATCCTCGGCGGAAAGGGTCTTCAACTGACCTCAGGGAAACGAATTGGGGATGCCAATGAGCCGGCCTTCTCGCCTGATGGAAAATATCTCTACTTTTCGACACGTGGACGACATCGCTACAACAGAAACCCACACCAAGGGATCTGGAATCTTCAGCGACTCGATATCCAAAGTGGCCATCGCAAGATGATCTCTCGTGGCGCGTCGCGTCCCCATCCTTCTCCTGATGGTCGTTATATCTCATTGATCCGCCGCATCGGAAAAACATCTGCGATCCAACTTCACGATCTACGCACTGGTGCAGAACACACACTCACGAATATCCTCGATCGCGACCAACAAGAAGGCTTCGCGATGAATGGAACCTACCCTGCGATGGCCTGGAGTCGCGACAGTAAGATGTTGTACTTTACAGCCAAAGGTACCTTCTGGAAGCTGTCCATCAAAAACAAAAAGCTCACCAAGCTCCCCTTCAAGGCAAAGGTCGAACAGCACGTCACGAGGGCACTACGTACAACCAGGAGAGTTGGACAAAAAGCCTTTCAGCTCAAAATATTGCGTTGGCCACAGCGCTCCTCCAAGGGAGACAGAATGCTCTATGGAGCGATCGGACGCATCTACAGCGTCGCGTGGCCTCCCAAACGCAAACAACCCAAAGAGATCAAGCACAAAGATGCATTAGCCTACGCCCCAGCCTTTGCACGTGATGGACGAACTTTCGCCTACGTGACGTGGTCTGATACAAAACGCGGCCATGTGTGGGTACGTTCATTTGGCAAAGATGGCACCCCCACACCTCCAAAACGTATCACCCAATACAGCAGCATGTATCTCCACCCCTCTTTCTCACCAGACCAAAGCAAGCTGGTATTTATCAGCGCAAGTGGTGCTGACCGTCGTGGCCTTCCGCTCTCTTACCAACCCTGGCTTCAGCTTCAAGTCGCAGACCTGAAGACCGGCAAGATCCGCTCGATTCTCACACTGAGAAGCCACGGTTCACTCAGCCGCAACCCTCAGCCACGTTTCTCGAAAGATGGCAAACGCATCTTCTTCACACGTATCTCCTACAAACGTTATAGAGGTTATCGTCATCTGTGCTCGGTCAGATTGGATGGTAGCGATGAAAAGAAACACTTCTCCGTGTACGCCGGTGAAGAGATGGAGCTGTCTCCCGACCAAAAGTGGCTGTTATTCAAACACCTGCACCAGATCTACGTGATGCCCACACCTCCCTTGCGCAGCAAACCCATCTCACTGCGCGTGATCGACGGACGTATCGCTGGCAGTCCTTGGCCCATCGTCAAACTCTCGAAGATCGGAGGCAATTGGCCATCATGGGGACCAAACAACCAGATCCTCTGGAGTCTTGGACGAGAGATCTACACCCTCCCTCTCTCGAAAGTCATCGACAAGCTGCAAAAAGACGCGAAGAAGCGCACACAAAAAGCGCTCAAACGCTACACCAAACAACGCCCCAAAACACAACTCTCCTCCACACCAAAAAAAGCTCCCTCCACCCAACAAACACCCTCCGCCAAGAGCAAACCGACCTCTCGTCCCGTCAAGCCCACTAAAAAGTCGAAAAAAACAAAGAAGGCAAAAAAGAAGAAGAAAGACGCCCTGAAGCCGACAGTCCACAAAATCAGACATATCGTCAAGAGCGCAGAACCTTCGGGCTGTATCGCGCTGACACACGCGACGATTATCACGATGCACGGCAAACAAGTGATCCAGGACGGGACGCTGGTGTTGAATGGTTCAAGGATCCATTGGATGGGACCAAGCAAAAAGGCAAAGCTGCTCGGATACTGCAAAAAGATGGACATGAAAGGGAAATATATCATCCCCGGTTTCATCGATGTCCACTCACATATGCACTACAACGCGCTTGAGGTCTTCCCCAAGAGTTCGTGGGAATACTACGCAAATCTGGCTTATGGAGTCACGACAACACACGATCCCTCAGCGAGCACGGAGCTGGTCTTTGGTCAATCAGAGATGGTCCGTGCCGGTGTGATGGTTGGACCAAGGATATACTCAACTGGATTCATCTTGTACGGAGCGGAGAACACACATAAAGCGATCGTCAGGGGTCTTCAGGATGCAAGACACCACATGAAGCGATTGAAAAAGCTCGGCGCGTTCAGTGTAAAAAGCTATATGCAGCCAAGACGCATCCAGCGACAATGGGTACTCCAGGCCGCGAGAGAAGAAAAGATGCTCGTCTACCCCGAAGGTGGTGGCAATCTCCAGATGAACCTGAATATGGTACTCGACGGTCACACAGGTATCGAACATGCCTTCCCAGTCGCGCCACTGTACAAAGATGTCGTCCAACTCGTCGCACAAAGCAAGACCGGTTACACACCAACCTTCCTGGTCGCTTATGGTGGATTGTCCGGGGAGATCTTCTTTTACCAACATGACACTGTTTGGAATAACAAGAAACTCACCCAATTTTACCCACCAAGATTGCTCAACGCCCGCGCGAGATGGCCCAAACACATGGTAAGAGATAACGACTGGCACTTCCAAAAGATCGCAGAATCCGCCAAAAAGATTATCCGCAGTGGTGGACAGGTGCAGATCGGCGCGCACGGTCAGCTGCAAGGCTTGGGCGTCCACTGGGAGATCTTCTCACTCGCCAAAGGCGGTTTGACACCTCATGAGGTTCTGAGGGCCGCAACTTACCACGGCGCAACATACCTCGGTCTTCAACACGATATCGGCAGTATCCAAAAAGGAAAACTCGCGGATCTCGTGATCCTCGACAAGAACCCACTCAAAGACATCCATCACATCCGCGCAATCCGCTACGTGGTAAAGAACGGCTTCATCTATAAAGGACACTCCATGGATCGTGTCTGGCCCACAACACAAAAGCGCCCCACCTTCTTCTGGCAGCAATAACACCCTCCACCAGAACACACCACTCAAAACACAAGCGTGACACAACCCCCTTCATCAACCAGCGATCAAACACTCCCATCCACATGCTCATTTTGAACCCCCTTGGAACGACCATGGTGTTGCATTTCAAGCCATAAAGCTTGCATCCGACCATTCTCTCGTTATGTGGCTTTGCAGTGTTGGAATACAACACGATTGGGTCCTGTGTCTTTGTATCTTTAAAAAGTCAAAGGAGCGCTGCACGCTCCTTTCGCCTTCTGCAATGACATCCTCAATGGAACACTCCAACAGCCAAAGATAAAGATTCTAGTCTCACAAAAATCACTCAAAAAGCAACAAATGATGCAAAAAGATGCAAGCACCATTTGGAGAACAAAGTGGGTTGATGTTTCGATGTCAAAAGATCGATCTAGTGGGATCGCCAATCAGAAAAAGATGTTGACAAGGGGGAGCGTGGAGAAATGATCGAGGTGATCACTTTTAATCTCTTGATTTTATGTATCTTTCAAGGAATCATGGGCGATCTTTACGGATCGATCCATCCAAAACAGAAAAAATGGCCATAGGATACTTTTTCGATCTTTGCAGATCGATCGTGATCCAAAAAAGAGCGAGCACTGCATTTCGGACAAAGGATCAAAATGATCGAAAATTGATCATTTATTTCTCTTACTTTTCAAACCTATACACGATCAAGATGCGATCGCACGCGATCTTTCCTCATGATCCCGCTTTTTGGCCTGGTTTTGTGTTGGTGTCCGGATTTCGATCCTGAAAGATCGCGATCGGAAAGAATCGATCTTGATCATTGGCGATCATTTACAGGATCGAAGTCCATTTGACATCAAAAACCTTTTCTTTTCATAGAGATCATCGACAACTCCCCTTACGGACGTCTTGCCTTTGTATCTTGTAGTCTTTTGATTTTCCAAGACATTCGGAAAACCAAGTCAAAAAATTCATTTTTTTCGATGAATTCATATCCTTGGAGGTGTTGTTTGTGGGTCACCTCACACGGCTTTTTGCCAGATATCGAACAAAAGACAGCCTGCCCTCATTGCAAAAAGTTTTTAATGTTCAAACAGATACAGAGCAAAGACACAGTAGTAAGGGACCCAGAGATCGAAGTGATCGATCGCAAATGACGCTTCAGAAGCAGGTCAACATCCCCACAAGCGAAAATGGCAAATACCAGTCTGAAATTCGATGAGCATTTGTGCAAAAATGACATCAGACAATTTCGCCCACGCAACCACCGCATACAAATAAAATACTGATATACATAGATTTTTCAAATCGTACAAGGACCAAAGTAGACACAAAACTTCTGAAAAGAAGGTCACTGCAGGCCAATATGAAAAACCTATAAAAATCAAACAGATACTCTCTTTGTCGGAGTTATCCACAGAGCTGGGGATAAAGCTGGGGAAAAGTCACTTTTTCGTAAGCCTATCAATAGGTTGTAATTACCTATCAATAACAATTCATTTGCACATAATTTGCTACCACTTGGAAAATCCACTCCCTTTCAAAATGAAAAGGAAAACATGGAGATAAGGTAGTTATCCACAGAGTTATCCACAGGCTTTTCCACAGCTGAACATAAAAACAGCACATAACTAGCGTAAAAAACGAATAAAAACAAAGCGATAGGTATGCACATTTAATCCTAATTTGGTTGTGGATAACTCTGTGGAAACTGTGGATAACTCTGTGGATAACTCTGTGGATAACTCAAGCGACCTGTGGAAAAGTGAGCACCGGGAGAAAGTTTTCCACACATGTCCACAAGATGTCCACAGGCTTTTCCACAGTTTTTTCCACAGTTTTTGAGACAAAAGAACATTCACTTTCGAGCAGTTACAGAGTTATCCACAGGTAAAACCCTTCCCCTACTAATACTACTAAAGAGATATAATTTAAATAATTTTTATTCTAGTAAGAAAATTTTCTTACGCGGACACACACATACGCCTACACGTACGTGATGTGTACACCTACACGCACGCACGATCTTTTAGAATACGCGCGCTGCGTACGTGTTCTTTTTATACAATGCGATGTGTTGACGTATATACAGAGCATGTGTGCATACGCTCGGGATTGAGAAGTCACCCAAAACACACATCACCAACGATGGTGTGTACCTCGATGAATAAAAGCCTAATTTTTTCATTGCGTTATGTTCTTTTTTGAGTGTCTGTGATGCACTGTCCTGGCGAAACGAAGGGTTTGTGAGGGCTGAAAACAGATCGCCATGATCACGTAAAGGCTTCTCTCGCTTGCATTTTGCACTTTTTCTTGTCGAGATCCCGGAATGCTTTTGGTGGGGCTTCACGAGGCAGTCAGGCGTAATCTCGACGGATCTCCTCTCGGCGTCTCTCTCGTCCCTTTCGCCTCGCCTCGCTCTTCGTACAAAAAATCTCTACTGGCTGTTGGGAGATAGGGACTTTCGTGCATTTTTGGCTTTCCATTTTGGCCAGTTTGTGGTTTAACCAAGGGCAGGTTTCGGACGCAGATTTTTGACGCAGTAATTTTGATTTTGAGCAAAAAGACGCAAAAAGAGCTTCCGAATAGCCAAGACTTCACGTGGTAGGTATTTCATGGGGAAATCAACTGCGGAAGGAAAAAAGAGCAGTCAAGCTGGAGATATGTATTCAGGCTTTTGCTGCGACGGGTTTGGCTTTGACCACCTCAGAACTGTCTTCTTTCATGCGCTTTTGTCTTACCAAGACGTCTACGTAAGTTAAAGAACCCAAGACAAGCGCGCGTTCATCCTGCGTCAACGAAGGATCTTGAAATTCGAGAGTGTAACTCTTCATCCCTGTCACCAGACGGCGTGCGTCTATGAGTTTGCGGCGAAAGCGTCCGACCTGCTTGCTGCCTTTTGACACGCGATACTGGAGACCAAAGGGTCTTCTGCGGATGGTTCCCCAACGCTTGCCAGCCGCATCCCACAACATATATCGTCTATCACCCCACAACACTGATTGAGCTGACTCGCCAAGTAAACGAGCTTCGTCTCCTGTCATGTCATAGATGGAAAAGACCGCACGAAATAACGCCCAACCTTTGACCGCTTTGATCACCAATTCGTTGTTTTTGTCGTGGATTTCGATGACTGAAGATGCACGTGATGAGAGGAACGTACGTACACTCACAATAGAGAGAAAGAAGAGACCAACAATGGCCAACCCTAGCCCAATGAGCTTTCCTGTGGAGTCAGCGCCTATCAGCGCCTGGTAGACACCTCCAACGACGAGTCCTACCTCCAGCAAGAGACCAAAGATCCACAACACAGGCGACATCCATGCCGGGTGAAATGTAATCTCACCAATCTGCTCACCTGTGTCGTCGAGCAATTGAAACTTTGTATTCAATGACGGGAACCAGCGAAATTTTGACTGGACTGTAAAATTGTCCGCCTGAAGCAATTCGTTCATGTGATTTCCTCCTATGTGTTAAGAGCTGATGCTCTACGTTGTATGATGTATCGGCGCAGGAAAGCAACATTTGCTCCCCCCTATCTATTATATATAGGCGACATACAACGATACCATTCTCCCACAACAACACATCACACGTTCGATATCTTCCCACCTGCCCTCTTCTGTCACAAACCTTTCACACCACATACGCGAATACATCGAATCTTCACTTGGAGAGCTGTACAGGGCGGAGGATGTTCGGGCTCTGCGGAGGAGATTCGAAAGACGGAGCGGGAAGGCTGCTCAGGAGGAGGGGGTGTTGGAGGCGTGTTTTTCCAACTCTTTGGCGCGCTGCCAATAGTGTTCAAGTTCGTGTTGGGGGGTCTCATGGAGGTCTTTTTGATCGGCAAAGACGAGCTGTTCAACTTGCTGAAAGCGTTTGCGGAACCGATGGGAGGTGCTCGCGAGCGCGTTCTCTGCGTCGATTTTCAAGTGTCTTGCGAGATTGACGATCGTAAAGAGCAGGTCACCAAGTTCGGCCTCTTGCCTCTCATGTGATTCGTGGGCGATGGCTTCCCTGAGTTCTTGGAGCTCCTCATCGACTTTTCGCAGGACGGCTTGTTCATCAGGCCAATCAAACCCGACCTGGATGGCTTTGGCGGAGATCTTTTGTGCAAGATGAAGGGCTGGCAAGAGAGCAGGGATGCCTTCGAAGATCGAACGAAATGTGGGCTGTGAGCTGGCTTTCTCCTGGGCTTTGATCTTGGCCCAATTGCGTTTGATGTCCTCTTCCTTGATGGATGGATCTTCAAATACGTGGGGATGACGACGAATCATCTTCTCGACGATGTCTGTGTAGGCGTCTGCGAGGCTGAAGTGACCATCTTCTTCGCAAAAGCGACTCAAGAATGTGACGAGAAAGAGGACATCACCGAGCTCTTCTTGGAAATCATCGTACTCACCATCAAGGGCTTTTTGTCCGGCTTCGACAGCTTCGAGCACCTCTTCTCTCAGGTCCGGGAGGATCGTCCGCAGGGTCTGTTTGCGATCCCACGGACAGCCTTGTGGGCTTCTGAGTGTTGCGACGATTTGGGTTAACTGTGCGGCCCGGTATCCGGCTCGAAGCGCAGTTGGGGAGAAAAACGGTAGCACGATCGGGAGCTTCATCTGGATGGGATGGAGCCATCGTTTGAACGTCTCTTTCAATGGAGCCTCCTGTGTATTGGTTTGAGACATATCTGCTACCTATCACAAAAGGAATGTTTCACGAAGAGGAGAAAGAAGTCTCGACCTTTATCAGGTGATGGGATATAAAAGGAGGTGAACGTTCATTTTGTCACGTTGTTTATGTTGTCACACAAAGAGGAAACAGTCGGTGCGTCGAATTCTGCTGTTGTGTAGTGGTTGGTTGTTGCTGTGTATGTGGAGCCCACAGGCTCGCGCAGCGACAATCGATAAAGTTATCGCCGAGCTTAACCTTCAATTGCCTGTCTTGCGCCAGCCTGAGGCCCAAAGTCCTGCGCAGAAGGTGAAGCGACGTCTGCTTGAGTGGCAGCGTTGGTGGAGACAAGGTCAATATGGCCTTGTCAAGCAAGGGCTCAAAGATCTGCGAGAGTTGAAAAAGGATCTGGGTATCCGCAACTTCGTGACGTTGTCGCTCTTTTTGCTGCAGCGTGGTGATCTGTACAAGAGAAAAGGACGCGACAAAGAAGCTCGCTTCTATTACCAACAAGCGATCGATTTCTCCCCGGATCTTTCGGAGCCGCGTTTTCGTCTCGCGTGGCTTCATCTGCGCGAACAGCCAACCGATGTAAAGAAGCTCTCAAAGATGTTTTGGGGTGGTATCTTGGCGGCCTCTGCTGACTTTTTCGGTCTCGCAGGTAAAGCCCTTCACACGGCTTATGTGATCGCGCTGTTCTTTTTCTTCCTGTTTGTCTTGTTTTTGTCCTGCGTGTTGGTTCGACATCTGCGCTCCTTCTTGTTTGACTTCAAAGACCTTTTTCCCCCTGGTGTGTCGACCTTTCAGGTCGAGTTGTTGAGCATCATCTTGCTCTTCATTCCCCCACTGATGGGAGGAGGCTTACTCGAAACGTTGCTGTTTTGGACGTTGATCGCGTGGTTCTATCTCACACGTAGTGAGCGTGTGCTGGCTTCACTTTGTCTGCTCATGCTCAGTGGCTCTGCGTTTATGCTCGACTACGTTGAACGTGGTGCATCGATCGCGGACTCACCTGTCCGTTGGTTGTATCTCCTCAACGAAACAGACATGCGTCGCGAAGCGGCACAGGCGCTCGAAGAACGTCTGATGAAAAAGCGTCGTTCATTCGATACGTTGTGGTCATTGGGACTGTACTATAAGCGGACCGCGCGTTTGAAGAAGGCGCGTGAGTACTTCAACCGCGCGTTAAAGATCCGTCGAGCCTCTGGTCTCTACGTCAACCTTGGTAACCTCAACTTTATCGAGCAAGAAGGCGGCGCGGCCTACAAAATGTACCAAAAGGCGATCAAGCTCAACAGATACTCTGCTGAAGCCCACTACAACCTCGCCCTGCTGCTCAAACACAGCCAATCCACCAACGTCGTGCAGCAACAAGTCAACGCCCTCGAAGCCGCACAGATTATGGCGCCCAAGAAAGTCAACGCGTTCCAAAAAGACAACAAAAAGCAAAGCAATCGCTTTTTGATGGATGTGTCCTTTCCACAAGAGCGTTATTGGGGCTTTATCCAGCGACTTTCTGGTAACGGCCACTTTGTCGCCGCGCTTTGGCCAAGAATATCCCACTGGATCCCCTCCTCTCTTGCCCTCTGGGTTGGGCTCATTGCGTTTGTCTTGCTGTGGCTTTTGCTCCCTGTTGGGCGGATGTACTTCCACGCAAAACCCTGTACACAGTGCGGTGATATGATCTCTCATCGCCACGTCCCCGACCATGAGCACGAAGAGTGGTGTGTACAATGTGTCCATCTCTTCATCAAAAAAGAGGCTGTGGCAGCAAGGCGTAGGGTCGAAAAAGAGATCGCCATCAGCCGCTATCAACGAGGTCGCTTCCGCTTTCGCGCGTTGTTGAGTGTCCTGTTGATGGGCTCCGGCCAGATCTTGATTGGTCGTGCGATCAAAGGCTTCTTTCTGCTTGGATTTACTGCGCTTATCGTCGCACTTTGGTATGCCGGTTCTCCGATGTTGCCCCACCCCTTCCAACTCTCGGCGTTCCATGTGTGGCCTCTGATTATAGGCATTGGTATTTTGTTTTTGCTATTTTATATCCAGGCTTTGCGAGAAATTTTGGCAGACTGATACGTCCACTGTCCAGGCCGACCGCTAGACTCACTTTTAACTGAGGAAAGATACAAATCAATGGTTGCGTTGAAGGGTTCACTGAAAGAACAATCCACTGCCGATCTTTTGATGTATTTTGCTGACGAACACCTGACTGGTGTACTGCGCTTCAAAAACAAAAAAAGAGAAGTACACATGGACTTCATGAGAGGGAAGGTCGTCCATGTCTCCGAAAAACCCAACTCACTCAGTGGTACACTTGGAGAGATGCTTCTTCACATTGGCGAGATCACAGAAGCCGAGCTTGAACAAGCCATCGCGCAACAAAAACGCAGCCTCTCGCCCCTTGGTGTTGTCCTACAAAACCTGTTCAACTGTGAGCCCGAACGTATCCGCTTTGTCTTGCGGGTACAGGCCATCGAAGCGATCTACACGCTCTTCTTTTGGCGAAGTGGGACATACGAGTTTGAACAGACCAACGTCTCTACCCCCCGCAATAACTACGACCCCATCGAGTTACCTCATCTCGTCGCAGAAGGTGTTCCCGTTACAGAAGCCTGGCCAACCATCCAAAAGTATTTCCCCGAACCTCTCGTCAGTGTGCGTCGTCTTATGCCTCAGATTTCCGACGCGCTCTACGAGCGGCTTGATGAGTTGCCCTGTGCGATCTTCGAGCTGCTCGACCAAGAGAGCACCTTTCGTGAACTCTCAATCTTGAGCGGTGCAGGTAAATTTGCCACCGGCTACGCACTTGTACAACTCCTGCAAGTTGAGTTGATCCGCATCGAGGCGCCCAAAAAGAAAGACTCTGTCGATATACCAAAGCTATTGTTTGGTCGTTCACTTGGGCACTTCCTCGTTTGGACGATCGTCAGCGCGTTGCTCGTCTGTGGTGGGACCTTTTTGTTCGCGTTTGCGCCTTACTCGCCTGTCCGTTTATGGCGCTCTCCTTCGCAACTGACGATCCCAGACAGTCGCTGGAATGATGATGTTGACAAGTGGCGAAAGGCTAGAATACAACGCGCGCTCGCGCTTTACCAAATGGCCAAAGGTCGATACCCTGCTTCACTCGAACAGCTCGCCAAAGAAGGCTGGATCGCCAACTCTGTGATCTACTACCCCGGCGGGAATGTCTACGACTACCAACGTATTAGCGGTGGGCGCTATCGTCTGCTGACGCCCCTTCCCTGAACAGAAAACACGTGCTCTTGTAGGTTCAACGTTATATGAAGATTGTATTTGATGATAATCACTTGTGTCGTGCGCTCTATGGAGAGCGTGAGCTTCACCTTCGCATCCTGGAAGAAACCCTCGACATCTCTGTCAACGCCCGAGGCAACGAACTTCAGCTCAGTGGCGCTGATGACAAACTCACCCTCGCAGAGGAAGTCCTCAACCAACTCTACTTCACCCTCAAGAAAGGCTTCTCGGTCAAACCTGATGACATCCGTCGCGGGATCAAGGGGTTATTACGAGACCGTGATATCGATCTCTCAAAGATCTTTACGGACGTTATCTTCGTCAACAGACGCAATCGCAACATCACACCAAGAGGTCATCACCAAAAGCTCTACGTCGACGCGATGAGGAAGAACGATCTCGTCTTTGGGATTGGTCCAGCAGGGACCGGAAAGACCTATCTCGCGATGGCGATGGCGGTCGCAGCCCTCACAAAGAAAGAGGTCGAGCGGATCATCCTCACACGCCCTGCCGTTGAAGCCGGTGAGCGTCTTGGGTTCTTGCCAGGCACGTTGCAAGACAAAGTCGATCCGTACCTTCGACCTCTCTACGACGCACTACATGATATGCTCGACGCCGAGAAAGTGGATGGCCTCCTCGAACGTGGCGTTGTCGAGGTCGCTCCGCTCGCATACATGCGCGGTCGCACCCTCAACAACGCCTTTGTCGTGCTCGACGAAGCCCAAAACACAACTGCCGAGCAGATGAAGATGTTCCTCACACGTCTGGGATTTGATTCCAAAGCGGTGATCACTGGAGACGTCACACAGATCGACCTGCCTCGTGGTGCTTCTTCTGGACTTGTCGAGAGCCAACGCATCCTCAAAGGTGTGCCCGGTCTGGCCTTTTGCTACTTCGATGAAGCCGATGTCGTGCGGCACCCTCTCGTCCAACGTATCATCCTCGCGTACCAACGTGCTGATGAAGAAAAAAGATCCCGCTACGAACAAAACAGACGCGCATCACAAGAGAGAACAAACGACGCCCCCAAAGACGAACCCCCTTCACAAGACGAATCATGATCTCTATCGCCAACCAACAAAAAGAATTACCCAATCTCCCCTCTAGCCTCAGACGACGTACTGCCAGGCTGCTCGAAGAACTTGGTCTCTCACAAGCTGAGCTGAGTATCGTCCTGTGTGATGATGAAGCCATCCGTGAGCTCAACGCCGAATGGCGTGGGAAAGACAAGGCCACTGACGTCTTGTCCTTCCCTATCCACGAAGCCTACGACCTTGGAAAAGAACATTACCTCTCTGAAGAGATGGAAGCCGGGAGCATCCCTCCCCTGCTCGGTGATATTGTTATCTCTACGGAGACGTGTGTGAGACAGGCCAAAGAGTGGGGACATACACCCTATGATGAGGCGATCCGTTTGTGCCTTCATGGGTTGTTGCATCTGTGCGGTTATGACCACGAAGAAGAAGATGACGCGGTCGAGATGAAAGCCAGAGAAGATGAACTTCTCCAGCTCTTTCGTACACGCAAAATCAAGGCGCTGACACAATTGGCCTGAACCCTCCCCTCCTTTGCCTTCGCCTCCTTAAAACGTAAGCCCCACAGAGAGTTTGCCTTCTGGCAAGAACATCGTGTCTGTCAGGTCGTCGAGCTGCATCGCGTATCCACCGCCACCTGACAATTGAACTTCAAATCCGACACTTCGTGAGAACCAGTAGGTAAATTCGATCGCTCCTGTCCCAAAGAACGACTGGACTCTCGCGCTGCTAAACAAGCTCCCTTCAAGGTATCTGTATCCAACCATCGCCGAAGCTCTTGCGCTCCAGCCCAGCCCCGCTGCGTCCCGTGCATCGAAGAGAGGCAAAGAGATGCCCGCTTTTGCGTACGCTGTGTACCCAAGGAAGATCCACGCTGCGCCTGCTTCCAATTCAAATGGATGGAGCGCCTTGAGTGAGATGGAGCCACCGACCAGATCCGGAAAGCCTGTCATTGTCGTGACTCTCAGTGAGAGGGAGGGAGCATGTTGTGTTTCTGCAAATGGACTCGCCTGTGCCTGGTGTGGTTGGAAAAAGAATCCCAAAAAACAAAGTGCAAAAAAGACCATCGTGGATTGTTTGGTTGCGTTCATCATGTCACACCTCTCACATTCGCTGCGCTTTTCCTAGGCAGCCTTTTGTTGGGAAAGAAGCAGAGCTTCACGCTGTCTGCTTTGCCCACCTCCTGTGGGCGACTTGTGCCCACTCACAAAAGCAATCCACATTCCGACCTGGATGATGTGTGAAAAAGAACTGTATATCAGTCGTTTAACTCCGTTTTTTGAAGTGTGATGTGGATCACTCTGTAGATGTTCATTCTCTCGGTGTACTGGTATTCCTGAGTGGATAATAATGACTCCACAAAGGGGTCTCTTCGTGTGTGTGGTGGGTTTGGGGGTTTTGGACAAAAAGAGGAAGGTTGTATTGGAGTACGTTTGTCTTTGATGGGTTTGGGGAGCCGTTGTGTAGGGTGTATGGAGACGTGGAATGGGCTGTCTGTGATGCTGGAATCTAGCGGTTATCTACTTGGATTGATTGGTTTCTTTGGGGTTGTCTTGGATGATGGATACGAAGGCTGTGTTTTGTTGTGGTTGTAGAGTGGGTGTACCAAGTGTGTGTTCACCGAACATCCCCCACATGTGACAGCCTACATAGAGACTCCACATCCCAATATTTGGGTAGCCACCAATATAGACAGGTTCCCATTGTGGGCGGAACTTGTTCTTGAAGTAAACGAGGCTGCGAAAGCGGAAGAGTTGGTTGCCAAGTGTGGAGTGGTAGAGGGTGTGGAAGATCCAGCGGAGGTGGAGTGGTAGAGGGTGTGTGGCTTCTGGGATGAATGCCATTGGACATGCTCCAAGAGAGAATCGTGTGACACCCTCTTCGGCGAGCTGCCGGATACATGAGACAAACAAGAACTCCATTGTCCCTGCTGGAGCGTGTGGACAACGAGCCATGACATCTACACCCCACCCTTCTTGGGACCAGCCTGGTGTGATGGAGACGACCGCGACAGGCGTAGGACTCTCCGGGCAAAATGCGCCGAGGTATCTTCTGTGTCCAGGCATCTGAAGATTGGGGGTGCCGATCAATAGACTCATCTTGTGGCCTTCTGGTCGATGGCTGAGCCATTCTTGATAGGTGTGTTCTATCAGGTGACGATCTTGCACAGGGTCGAGCCATCGTGAAGTCAGTTGATATCGTTTGGTGGCGCGGTTGAACATTTGTCTGAGGTCGGCCATCTTCTTTCCCTTCATGGTGAATTGAGTGGGATCGAGGAAGGCCTCTGAGCCAACTTGCAAGCAACGAATACCTGCTTGTTCGACGGCTTGTTTTTCTTGTTTCGTGATGGGAAAGAGCAGGACGCGTTTGTGGGATTGTGCTTTGGCTTGTGTGATGAAGTCCTGGAGACTTTGTGTCAGGTGTTCTTGTGGGCCGTGGTAGCCACCGACGATGAATGCACTTTGTCCTTGTGATTGGACACTGAGCAGCCCTTGTTTACATTGGATGAGTTGGAGATCGGGTTCGAGTGAGAGGTAGCCATTTGCGCGGGGGGAAGCGTCGATAGTGTCGATGATGGTTTCTTTAGGAGGGGCGGGGAGCTGGAGGGGCTTGGTGCCCCAGAGTCGGTCGGCCCATCGTCCAGGTAGTGAAAGCAATGTGCGCCATGATAGGCGTGGTGTTCTCATCGAGAGCTCTTTTGTGTGGGAGGGGTGGCTGCGCCCCTCTTTTGTGTGTGAGCTGAGAAATGGTGTTTGACCATTTTGGGTGCAAGGTACGGGAATTTGGATGCAAGTGCAAGGGGGAGAGGTTCATTTGCGAGGGCTGGTGTTTGCTTTGGGGGATGATTGTGTGGTGAGCTGCTCAGGGGACTTGGGAGAGGATCTCGTTGAGATATTTGGCGCGGATAGAGAGGGAGAAGACCTGCTTGGAGCTGTATTTTTTGAGTAGCTTGCTAAAGACCGCTTTGCTTTTTTTGATGTTTCCTTTTTTGTACAGTTTCTCAGCGAGCTCAACTTGTAGGCCGATGGACGCGCGAAGTCGTATCTTCCGTAGCCAGACTTTCTCTGTTGGTGAGGCCTTTGGTGCGAAGATATGTGTTTGTTCAATAGCTTGGAGCCATTGCTTCTTTTGGATTTGTTGGAGGATGATTTGTTTATGGGAGGGGGTGTTGTTCTTGTACAGAAAGAATCCGGCAAGGCCAAGGACAAGTATACCAACAGCTGCGAGGGCGAGCCAGAGTCCTTTTTTGGAGGAGGATTGTTGGTAGAGGCCTGTTTGATGTTGTGGGTAGAGACCTGTTTGTCGTTGTTGGTAGAGGCCTGTTTGGAATGAGGGCGTTTTTGGATGAGGATCGTTATACGAGGAGTGGGTGGGGGCTGGTTTGAGTCTATGTGTATCTGTATTCTGGAGGAAGATGGAGAGGTCACTGAGCTCGACAGCGCCAGAGGTTTGCTCGGGACGTTGTCGTTGCTCACTGGGAAAGAGCGTGCTCATGAGTTTGGGTAAGTCGATCCGTTGGGGATTGGGTTGTGAGGCGGCGAAATCGAGGAGCGCTTTTCGTATCTCTTTGGCGGATTGGTAGCGCACCTCAGGTTCGCGTTCGAGGGCCTTCATGACAATTTGTTCGAGTCTTGGTGGGTAGTTTGGGATGATCTGTGAGGGCGGTGTGATAGGTTCGGAGACGAGCGCGGTGATGATCTCGCCTTCTGTTGCGCGTTGAAAGAGTCCACGGTTTGTGGTGATCTCGTAGAGGACGATACCGAGGGAGAATAGATCGGAGCGTTGATCGACTTTTTGTCCGATGAGATGCTCTGGAGCCATGTGACTGAGGCGTCCCTTGAGGACACCTACACGTGTTTTGTGGACTTGTGTGTTGGCCTTGGCGACACCAAAGTCGATGAGTTTGATTTCCCCTTTGTACGAGATGAGGAGGTTACTTGGGCTTGTATCTCGGTGGATGATGCCGAGGTGTTGCCCTTCTTCGTCCGTGACATGGTGTGCATAGTCGAGGGCTTTGGCCGCCTCAGCGCCGATCAAGGCGAGAAGGTCGTATGGTACATTGTTGTTGTAGCTGGGGTGGGTGTGAAGACGTGTGCTGAACGAACGCAAATTTTGGCCATGGATGTAGTCCATAATGATGAAGTAGATGCCATTTGCGTAATCGATGCCATGCACTTTTACGATGTTGGGGTGGTGTAGTTGTGTGGTGAGTTGCGCTTCATCCAAAAACATCGTGATGAATTCTTCCTCTTTGGAGAGGTGAGGAAGAATGCATTTCAACACAAAGATATTGTTGGGGCCTTCTGGGAGATCTGAGCGACTGGCGAGAAAAAGCTCGGCCATACCACCTTTCGCCAGGCGTGTACGAATCCTGTACTTTCCAAGTTGCAGCTGTTGTTGGTTTGCAAGTGTCGAGTGATTCATCAGATTGGTTGCCTTTCTACTCATGTATATGTGGCGGTGAGGTGAGGATGGCTAGCGATCTCCCCTACAGCTTTCAGGGACGGTGGCTGGTGTTGTTGCGTCATCACCGACAATACCTTCAACATACCAACACATGTTGAGGAGTTGTTTGTCAGTTGTGTACGAGCCTGCAGGGATCCTGACGGTGCCTTGGTTGTCTTTGATGGGTCCCTTAAAGGGGAGATGTTGTCCTTCTTGCCCTTCTGTCGCAAGTTTGGGAATATAGTTGCTGACTTCAAGCCGAACCGTTCCTGGGATGGCAGAGCTAAAGTCTGTGAGCGCAAAGGTACTTTCTTGCTTGTCTTTTTTGACTTGTTCCCAGATGATTTTGGAGGGGTCCCACTTTCCTTGTTCGAGTTGTTTGACAAGTCGTTCGAGGATCGCGCCCCAGTTCCAGTAGGGGGTGAGTATACATGTGCGGGGACCAAAACTACAAGCGTTGATGGAGTTGAGGCCGATAGTATAGACTTTCTCTCCACTTTTGGTTTTGAGGGGTTCACCGCTAGCGTTCTCAATTTTCTCGATAGGGATGGAGGTGTCCGTGTGGGAGTGGATGATATCGGTATCGAGATCCAGGAGTTCTTGTGTGACGATGGGTTCTTTTACCGGGTCAAACCAGTTGTAGATCCACTTGACGACGACGACCGCTTTTTTGAGTTTGTCTTTGTTTGGGTTCTTTTGGAAGCCAACTTGGACACCTGCCGCGAAGGCGTTGAGGTGTCTGACAACTTCGGGGATGGGTTGGGTTGCGATGAAGCCAACGCGTCCCGTCTTGGTCATGGAGCCTGCAATCATTCCAGCCAACCATTCGATCTGGTAGAGGCGACCAAAGTATGAACCGAGGTTTTTGCCCGATTCAAATCCAGAGCATTCAAAGAAGTTGAGATCGGGATATTTGGACGCTTTGCTGAGCATCGGGACGAGGAAGTCGTAGCTTGTTCCGACGATGACGTTGAAGCCTTGTTTCACAAAGTCTTCGATCTGGTTGGGGGCATCTTTGGTGCTGACTGGACCTGCGAAGGTCGTTTCGTAGCCGAGTTTTTTGAGGTGTAGTCGTCCTTGTTCGTGGGACCATGTCCACCCAAAGTCTCCTACAGGACCGGAGTAAAGGAATGCAATTTTGGGTTTTCTTACAGCTGGACGGTAGGGGCCGTTTGGGATACCACCGTCTTGTGTATCAGAGACACAATATCCACCACTACAAGTAAACCCCTCCGCACATGGTTTGGCATTACTACACGGGTATTTGACGTCTTTCCAGTCGAGCTCGCCAGTGCAAGAAACGAAGACGATAAGGGCAAGCGCGAGAAAAAACATGGGGAGTTGTTTGGTGATGTTCATCTTCTTGTTGCCTTAGTATGTTGAGAGGATGTGGAGGGGTTGGCTTGTGATGCTTGGCTGAGTGGACGTCTTGGTTTTCGCCTTCGAAGCACCTGCACCTGTAGCGAAGAGCACTGCTGACAGGACGACAAGACCTCCAGCGGAACCCGCCAGAACCAATCCGAGTCTTTCATTGTCGTTGGCCGTTTGCCATTGTTTGCTCAGAGCGAGTTGGCTTGCTGTTTGTGTCTCTGGCGATTGCAATGCTGCGCGCACTGATTGGTGTGCTTGGTTGGATTGGAGCAGAAAGTACGTGCCTGCTCCGCCAGCCGCAAGGCCTGCGGCAAGGACAATCCAACCTGGCCAGCTCGTGTACCACAACGTCTTGTCTTCTGCCGGAGGAGGTGTTGGGCGACTTTGTTGTGTGCTCAATACAAATGAGAGATTCTCTTTCTTCTCCGCTGAAATATCCACAGTTTTTCGGTTACTTTTGTACCCTTTGGTTTTCACCAGTACAGTATGCGTACCTACAGGAAGTTTGATGTCCTTAAGTGGAGTCTTTCCCCAGTTTTTTCCATCGATTTCAACCATCGCGCCCTCTGGTTGGCTCGTGATGGAGAGTGTCCCTGTTTGGGCTTGGAGCTTCAAACGCAAGTTGAGTGATTTTCCTCCAATGATCGTCACCTCTTGCTCAATCGTTGCGTGGTTGGGGTGCGTGATCTTGAGCTTGTGTGTTCCTGTTGAGAGCGCAAGTGGCTTGATGGGAGCCGTTCCTGTCGCCTTGCCATCAATGTGAATGCTGGCACCTGAGGGGGTGACAAACAGAACCAATCGTCCCTGCATCATTTTTTTCTTGAGGTGAGCCAGTTTGCTCATGAGACGAGATTGCGTCATCTTGTTTGGGTTCTCTTTGAGGCCTCGTTGTACTGTTGCGAGCGCGTCTCGATAATTTCCCAACGCTTCCTGACATTTCGCGACCGCAAAGGAGAGCCGTGGGTTTGCCCACAAAGAGTGTGCTTTTTGATAAAGTGTAAGGGCCTTGGAGAACTCACCTTTATCGTAAGAAACTGCAGCTGTCTGGGACAACTTGACGACTTTTGCAGCGACCTCTTCCGAAGGTGCTGTTGCGTGGGCTTGTGGGATCACAAAAACAAATAAGACAAGGGCTAAAAAAAATAAACGTTTCAAGAATCATTCCTCCATCAAGAGCTTCAAGGAAGCTCGATTTGAATAGGTTTCAATCTTACAAAGTAGGAGCTTTTCTTGTTTGTAGGAGATATCCTGATGGTCTTTGAAAAATGATCTTTTCTTTTGATAATAAAGACTTTGGTACTATCTCTTGCGATTCGAATTCGAATGGGCGTGACACCCAAACGTTTGCTTTGTCCTTTTATATAAACAGCCGCCCCTGTGGGAGAGCTGCTGAGACGAATTCTTCGTCTACGTAAGCGTCTCGAGCGTCTACGGACCACACGCTTGGGTTTTTTTCTCACCTTCAGAGGACGTCTTCTGTTCTTTTTGACAGGCTTTTTGGTTGGTTGTGCTGCTGACACTCTCTCTGTTGGCTCTGGTGGTATCGCTCTCTCTGGCGGCGAAGAGACAGCGTCTTTTGTACTTGTGTCTGGTATGGTGTTGGTGTTTGGTGACGAACCCCTTGTGTTGGTCTCTGGAGTCTTTGTTTTTTCTGGAAGAGCTGCTGCCACAGATGCATCACTTTGTTGTGTCGTGTTGGTTGTTGGCTGTGTTGGTTGTGGCCAGAAAAACCATGACAGTCCAATGACAATGACAAAGAGTAAGCCCACTCCCATGAGAGGTTGTGTGAGGAAGGACAGCCCCGGACGTTGTTTTTTCTCTTCTATGGCTAGCTTTTTGGCGACCTTTTGCATCGTCGGTCTGTTGGCTGCCACATTCTCCACCATCGTGTGAAAGAGAGTGTGAAGTGAGTTTGGTATATCGACGTAAGCAGGGAGTGATGGGAGCTCGTTTGGCGGGAGTGGTTGCGTCAGCAGTTGACCTGTAAGCATGGACAACAACAACAGCCCGAGCTGGTACACATCTGTGTGTGGGTGTTCAACGCCCTCGTCTTCCATCTGTTCGGGAGCTAAGTATGGGTATGTAGGGGCGATTTTATACGAGTTTTGTTGAGGGAAGGGGACACCGAGACCGTGGAGTTTCACAAAGTCCCCACCGCTACCATCTGGAACAAGCGTGATATGCTTTGGATGGAGCGCGTGGTGGTACAGCTCTGCTTTGTATGTCACGGCCAACGCGTTTGCGATTTGGCTCGTGATAGAGAGTGCACGAGCGAGATGGAGTGGGCCTTGTGTCGTGATTAACTCTTCTAGTGTCTGTCCTGGAACAAACTCAGTGACGTAGTAAAGCTCTCCGTAAGGGGTTTCGTTGTGTTCGATGATTTGCAGGATATGTGGAGTTTGCAGCTGCGCGCGTTTGATGACCTCTTGCTCAAATTGAAAAAAGCCCCCCCCTTCTTCTTGTGCTGAAAGCAGCTCGATCAACACCTTCTCGCCTGCTAACGTATGTGCCGCAACATAACTCTCGTATACACCATGTAATGGCCTTTTTTGGATGATACGATATCTGTTCTCCAGTGTGGAACCTATACCCGTTTTGTCTCTTTGTGGGGGGGAAGCCGTTGTCATGAGAGCCTCTCTTGTTCGTGAGGAACAAAGTCTCGGTTTTGGGGGTAAACATGCCTGACTCGTTCGTGTGTTGCCGTGTTGATGGAGGGGGGATTATGAAAGGCGCAATCTGCTGATGACGTGTTGGAGCAGATTGCTCTCGTGTATATCCTTGTCCAAAAGTAAATCTACGCCAGCTTTTGTTGCTGACATAGTAAGCGATTCAATGGGTTGTTTTGTCAATAAAAAGAAAGGTATATCTCGCCACTCTGGCATCGAGCGCAGGAGGCGACAGAGGTCGATACCGTTGAGCGTGGGGATCTCGAAGTCGATGAGCAAAAGATCTGGACGGATATTGGACATCTCATGCATGAGGTGCATGGGAGACATCGCGGTCATCGCCTCCATGTTTTGCTCTGTAAAGTAGGTTTGAAGTTTTCTCGCAAACTCCGTGTCCTTTGACATCAAAAAGAGCTTTGGTTGCTCTTTGTAAAACCCTTTCACCTTTCTCAACAACGCTCCAAATGAATCCTTCATCTCGTTCTCTTCGATGTAATAAGAGCGAGCCACGTGCGCTGCAAGGACGCGTTTTGACAGCTCAACACTCTCTCCGAAAAACAGGATAGGGATGGATTTGTTGCCCTTTCGTATTCTTTGAGCGGCTTGCACAGTTGCAGGCATGATGTAGAGCGGCAGAGACGAAGTTCCTGGTTGTTGGTTGTAGTTTTGTGCGGTGCTTTTTGGAAAGGGGATGAGCAAGACATCACACGACGTGAGCTTGGGATGTGTCAGGATTTCGTCAGAGGAACCAAACTGACATAACTCTATAGTATCCCTCACCGCGAGAGGTTGGAGAGTTTCGTAGAGCGCACTTTCCTCACTCAGCAAGAAGGCATTGAGGAGCTCTGTAGGTGGAGTTTGTGAACTCTCATCTCCTTCGATTTCTTCGATGATATCGAGGCTGGGAGATGATTCTATTGGGAGCTCCATGGATGAGTAGCTGGTGTTGTTTTCTTGCCTGAGCTGTAAGACACACTCTTCCAGTTTCTTTTGGATCGTCTGAAAGTTGAACTGCAGGTTTTCCGTTTGACCTTGTGAGTGACTTTCTAGTATTTTTTCAATGACCCCGCACTGTTCGCTTATTTCGGAGAAGCCAAAGGAGCCTGCACTACCATGAAGCTGGTGTGTTTGCTGTAGAGCCTCATCCAGGGACTCTCTATCTCTTTTTTTGTAAAAGGAAGAGAGCGAACCTAGCAAATGAAAGAGCTTTTTTTCGAGCCGTTGTGCATGATCTTGCCGCATCTCTTCGAAGAGTTTGGAGGCTTGGACTGCTGTTGAGTGTCTGGACAATGCTGGATTTGTCATGATGGACGTTGCCTCATGCAAAAGGGGCATTTTGGTTTGGCCTGTCTCCTGAAATGCGTACAACAACCCCTCTTGTGGGAGTGGTATAGAACTTGTTGTGGTGGTGATGTTGTGGGAAAAGGTGTCCTCTGGAGGGGGGATGTATGCAGAAAGAGCGCGACTTAAGCCTTCATCATCAATCGGTTTTTTGATGAGTGTGTCAACGCTTAGTGTGTGGGTGAGATGTTCCCGAAGAGGATACTCAAAGTACTTTTGGCTCGCTGAGATGAAGATGATCTTTGGTTGTTGAGCAAGCCTACGAATCTCCTCAATAAAGCTCACACCGTCACCATCTGGTAGCACTCCATCCACAAACATCAAGTCGAACCTCATTTGCCGTGCAAGTGTGAGCGCTTGTTTGTATTTTGTGACGGAGAGGACCTCATGGTTGTGCTTCATGAGAAGAGACGAGAGTCTATCCCGAAAAAGCATTTCGTCTTCCAGTACGAGGATTCGGTATTTGGGATTCGACATTGTACTTCTGTTCCCTTTAGCGTGTCATGCTGTGGACTTTTGGTCTTTTATCACATCAGTCCATCTTTTTGCACCGAAAAGCATGACGTGTTTCTGTTGCGCTAAACATCATGCAAATGAAGGGCAAAAGATTCAAGGATTTTGATGTGGTATGAGAGGAAATGATTCATTGGACCAAAAAGCTCGACTGCCCCAAGGCATCTTTGGTTGGTGATTCTTCTTTCTGTATCCTTACTGTAGCCAATGAAATAAGGCTTTCATCCTGGTGTGTTTCTGCTATACTCTCCATCACATAGACCCAAAAATTGAATCACCTGAGGAGGCGTTTGCTATGGAAAGCAAGAAACCCCCTCGCTCCGCATTTATGCAGGCGCTTGAAGCGTCCCAGAAGAGATTGCGCTCTTTGTATGTGGAAGCGTTGGAGTTGTACACGGAATACGAGCGTTCAACCGACAAAGAGAGCTCTGAACCTGAGCGTCGTGAGGATGAACGAGCTCGTCCGCTACGAGCTGTCATTGGGATTGTTCGGAATGTCATCTTTGAGGAGCACGAGAAGGAATTCCACTACGACGTACACGATCTAGACTGGTTATATAGCCTACTACAAGAAAGGCTTCGGGAATTCCGTGCGATCTTTTTCGAAGGCAGAGGTCTCTCTGTCCCCTTTCTCGCAAAGCAAGGCAAAAGTGGGGGGGGAAATCCACCTCCTGTTTATGATTGGTTACCTATTCCTGAGTTCGATGTTTGATGGGGAGCTATGCAACGTTGAAGGTGTAAAGACAAAACGACTCGCCTTGGCTCAAGGTGTAGCTCGTCGTATCTGTGAGGGTGAGTGTTTCTGGACAAGACGGAGGGGTGTGCTCCGTACCCCAGTAGAGGACCTGGCCTTCTGGTGAGAGGTAGTGGTGGATGATGGGGAGAACCTGTTCGGGGTTGACCGCGCGAAAGGTTACACATGCACAATCAGTGGGGAGTTTTTCTTTTTCTGGTTCACCATCAAAGCGGACTGGTCGAATCTTCATGTTTGGGAGCTTGAGATCACGTCTCGCCTGTTGAAGGAAAGCCGCGCGTTTATGATGTGATTCGACAAGGAGCCAGTGGAGATCTGGTCGCAAGATGGCGAGCGGGATCGCTGGAAAACCTGCACCTGAACCGACATCAAGGACGGTGCTTCCTTCTGGGAGTTTCGCGATGGTTGAGAGCGCGATGAGGGAGTCGACAAAGTGCCGATCCGAAAGATCATGAAGTGACGCAGCACCTGTCAGACGGATCTTTTTGTTCCACCGCAAGAGGGACTTTCCAAAAGAGATAAATGCTTTGGTGATATCATCACGCCAGCTGAGGTCGGTATTTGATGACTCGATGAGCTCGCGAAGTTGCAAGCCAATTTGTTTTTCAGGGTTCATATGTCGTCTCTTTTCTCCATGTGTCTACAAAAGGCACCCAGTCTTCCAACAGATGAGCAGGACGTTGCGGCCATTTTTTTTGATGCAAGAGAGCTTCTTTCGTGTGCTGGATGTTTTTGTCTCATTGCACGTGCGCAAGAGTTTTTCGATATCGAAGGTCTTTTGGAAGACGATCTTCTTCCTCCCCTGTTGTTGTCTCTTGAGCGTGAGGGTGTTTTGTCCTGACCACAACCTGATGCGACATCCGTGCTGACAATTTGGGAACGCAAATCCATCAATACTCGTATACGCCCAAGGACGCAGAGATAACTCGATAGGATAGCGCTTCCATCGTTGTTGAATGAGCTGTTTGGCTCTGTGTGGATGGACGCGAAAGCGAAATGAGCGACGTAGCTTTGCCTCTTTGGAGAGACAATGTGCTGTGTACCGTCCAGGTTTGAGCGTGCGTGAAGATGAAGAATCAAATGTCTCACTCCCCTCTTTGTCGAGAGAGAGTGTTGGGCAGGGAGGTGTCAACTCAAAGCGCACGGTGATCGCTTTGTAGGTGCGAATGATCGTCCTTTTTGGTGCTCTATTACTATGTTTTTGTTTGCGAATTTTATGAAATGATCTTCTGGGGATCGGTTTTGAGGGGAGCACTGTCCGGGGAGATACAGGTTGTGTCGCGGTTTTGACGGGGTGAGGCTTTTTGTGTTGTGTCGGCGGGATTTTGCGAATGATCTTTTTGATCACACGTCTCGGGAGGGTGATATCGGGCTGTGTGAGATCTGATTCAATGGAATCTTGTGAGCGAAAGAAGTAAAAGATCGCGATGGCTGAGCTGAAGAGGATCACGAGGAGGAGTGGGTAAAGGAGTGAGTTGGAGAGGTAGACAGGCGGTTGATCTGTGTTGGGAGATCGATGTTGATCGGTTGGATACCAAGCCAACAGCGGTGTCTCTTGGGGTGCCTCTTCTGGGATCGTGAAGGTCAAAGGATCCAGATCGATGTGGTTGAGTTGGGTAAGGCACTCACTGAGATCGGAGAACCGATCATCTGGCTGATAAGCCAGGCAACATCGCAATAATGCTCGGAGTGTTGGAGGCAATGGGATGGGGATCAGTTTGAGCGGTTCTGCATGCAGGCTATAGAGGTGGTAGAGGTTGTCGGCATCGAAAGGAAGCGTATTGGAGAGCATTTGGTAAAGGATGATCCCAAGGGAGAAGATATCTGAGCGTTGATCAAGGGCTTTTCCCCACGCTTGCTCAGGCGACATGTAACAAAGTGTCCCGAGGATAACGCCAGAGGTGGAGATATGTGGTGTAGAGTGTGAGGTATCTTTTGAGAGTCCAAAGTCAAAGAGTTTGGCAAAGGGTTGTCCGTTGTCATCGTAAGTTAACATGACATTGTCTGGTTTGAGATCGCGGTGGATCACACCGATCTCATGAGCTTCCAAGAGGGCTTGTGTGATCTGTCGAAAGATCGTGAGGGTGTGAGAGAGTGGGAGGGTCTGATCATGGAGGATCTCTTGGAGTGTGTTGCCTTTGAGCAACTCCACGATCATGAATTGTGCGATCAGGATGTTGTTTTCTTTGTGCTCGCCGTATCCGTAAACACGTACACTGTGTGGGTGGTTGAGTCTACTGAGGATTTGGACTTCTCTGTGGAAACGATCTCGAAGGATCGGATCGGTGATCTCTTTGTTGAGCTTGATCGCGAGTTCTTGGGGAGGCTGTGTATTGTCTAGTTGGGCAAGTACACGATAGACTTCTCCCATCCCTCCCCCGCCGAGCCATTCTCTCACAAAGTAGATCTGATCATCTTGTTTGAGGCACTTTCCGGAGAGTGGTCCTGTGAGGATTTTTTTGCATAATTTACAATGAGAATTAGGGGGTTGGATATGTTGGCAGGTGGGAGCAGTGCACTGAAAGAGTGCGTCGAGAGGATGTTGGCAGTGGGGGCATTGATCCTCAAGAGAGCTTAGTGGCTGTTTACAATGAAGGCATGTGATCAAGATTCTCTTCCTTTGTTTACCCAATGAGCGTGTTGGGTATGATATCGCAAATGCATTGTGATCAGAAGCGGTTTTTCAGGAGAGGATCGCCTCAAGCCTGTCTGTTTACTCTTGTAACATTTTATGATGTATAGGGTTTTGCCATGTCTTCAGTGTTGGGTATACGATCGCGTAACTGTATCACTGCAGAGGAATCACTTCATTATATATAGGCAGTAGAGACATTGTTTCAATGATGTTGTTTTTCTCCTTGTGAGGCTTCTTTGATCTTTTTTGACGAGAAAAAAGGGGAGAATGTGTGAAATGTGCCCCAGAATGTCCTCTATGGCTCTTCTGAGAGGTGAAAAAAATGATACGTTAAGGTGATGTTTTCTTTGGTAAAATGAGAAAGGTTAATTTTTATTGTTGACAGAGGGGGGGGGGACAGGTAGAACCCAACTCGCACCTCGGAAGAAACGAGGGCCACTCGGAAAGACCAAAAAGCCTTTGGTTTTGAGTAGGTACCAACCTTCTTCCGCTCGTGAGAGCATCCCTTCAAAGAAAAGTTCTTGACAGAATCCTTTTCTTGAGTAAAACGGATACCTCACCTGAACGGGTCGTCAAAAACTTTTTGAAAAAAGTTCTTGACAAAGTGAGCCTCAATCAGTAGGATTCACGGCCCAAGCAAACGAGGCGCTTCTTCTTTCAGAAAAAGTCTTACAAGGCATTCTTGAGAATGAAGAGAGCGGCTCTGATGTGAGTGAAAGCTCGATCTTTGAAAACTGAATAGCAAGAGAATACATACAAAGCGTATATGGTTCATTAAAAAGCGCATTGTCCCGCGCGAATCTTCGGATTCGATGAGGTGCCCTGCCCTTCTCGCTTGGAAGGTGGGTATCAAGAGTGGCAATGACGACTGTCAATTTCTAAGCAAATGATTCGAGCTCTTAGTGAGATCGTTGAAATAATGATTTAACTGGAGAGTTTGATCCTGGCTCAGAACGAACGCTGGCGGTATGCCTAACACATGCAAGTCGAGCGCGAAGCTCCTC
>MDTC01238270.1_pt1 | contig 47165 bp, 51 predicted proteins | sample 811181 | NCBI WGS metagenome assembly MDTC01 (sample SAMN05326644, study PRJNA326480) | marine metagenome | isolation source: seawater | place: Pacific Ocean: North | collected 2011 | reverse complement strand
ATCCTACCGGAAATGAAAATCCTACCGGAAATGAAAATCCTACCGGAAATGAAAATCCTACCGGAAATGAAAATCCTACAGGAAATGTTATTGCTGATCCAAAATCACCCAAACCTTCCGCATTTCATACTTCACCGGGCGAATTAGGTATTGATGAATCCGGATTACAATGTGAAAATTTAGGTCATTTTGATTGTGAAATCATTATTAATCAAAATTCAGCAAAATATCAGCAAAATAAAGATTCACTGTGTATTTGGGATAATCAAAGTTCTTCATCTGAAATAAATGGAAGAGCACCCGAATTAAGTAATCAATTAAATAATCTGGATTCTAAATGTCGTCGAATGTGTCATACTTATACAGATGAAGAATGCAATCAAAATGAAAATTGTTTATTTTCAAATAATAAATGCACAGAAAAAAAATGTGAAAATAGAATCGAAAATGATAAATGTACTCTACCCGGAGATAATATTTGTGGTATTAAAAAAACAAATACAAACCTAAATCCTAACAATGAAGATATGTTTCGTAGTTGGTCTGAATGGATTGGAATTAAATATATAAATAATCCTGATTATCCTTGTGTAGATAAAAATACAGGAAATCGAATTGATATTACTGATACAGGCGGAGAAGATCCAAGACGATATTGTCATGAAAATAATGGAGTATTTAATGGTTATCAATTTCCATATGGAGATTCTGAAGAAGATTCATCTGGATGTCATCCGGATGTTATTTTACCCTCTGATCCAGAAGATTTTTGTACTAATTTAGATGAAAATCAATGTCAACAAACATTAAGATGCTCTTGGTTGCCCGACCCACAAAGAACTTATATGGCACCACAACCCATGAACCAAAATTATTATTGGATTGGACAAACAAGTGGTGATCATACAGTTGATGATATACATTCTGCAGAATTACCGACATTAGATAATAATAGACCTTATGTTCCACAATGTCGAAATTCAGAAAATATCAGTAAAGATAGAATAAATTTAAGTAATGGACAATCCTATAATTTATTATCTCAATGTGATAAATATGATTATGGAGATTCAAATGATACAATCTGTTTGGAACATTCTGATCCAACTGGTCAGAATATGGTAGAAATAACATCAGGTACAGGTGAAACTGTAACAACTACTTTAAGTACATTGCAGTGTTCTGAAAAAGATAATGTTGATCATATGATTGATCCATTTGAGTCGTGGGTTGATAGCGAATCAGATATGTATGGAATGTATGATGAAATGCAAATAAAAGCGAAAGAGAATTGTGAAGGAGGGGATAATTCAACCTGTTATTATGGATATCCAACAAATGATAATAATTTAGATCGTGTATCTGAAACAATATTAGCGAATAATAATAATGAATTTACATTTTGTAATTCTTATTCAGATACAAATAAACCGGATTGTCGATATTTCAATGTTATTAGTCGACAAAAAGATAATAATAACTGTATACAAATTACTGAAGGATTAACAAAACAAAAAAGATCAATATCTGATAAATGTAGCAATATGATATACGATAATCAGAATAAATGCGATTTTGCAATTGATATTGAGAAAGATTATTGGCCCAATGAAAATCCAGTTCATTTTTGTAAATCAGTTAACAATCAATGTCAATATAATAAAGATGAAATTATTGGTGAAAATTCTATCGTTTCTAAAATTAAAACTAAGATTGGATTTCACCGAACGATTGTTATAACTATGTGGATTCTTTCTATCATATTAACATCGGTTATTATCTACAGAAAAAAAAATAAAGAAGACGGAGGAGGGGACGGAGGAGACGGAGGAGGGGACGGAGGAGGAGGAGAAGGAGACGGAGGAGATACAAAAAATTCGATTATTGCTGCATTTGGTAGTAATTTTATTATAATGATACTTTTCTTTTTATCTAATAATTTATTTCCAAGTCCTTACCCTGAATGTACTGAAAATGAACCACAAGAAGATGATATTCGTAAAACAAATACTTTTATTCAAAAATGTCAAAAGAAAATGACTTCAAATGGATGGTTGGTCTTAAATATTGGTTTATTAATTATTCCCCCATTACTTTCGTATGTTCTTATTACAAGAAATATCTCTGTAGAACAAATCAGGGGGCGCGCCCGGGCCGTCGCGCAAACCAGTCTCTGGGTTAAAATAGCACAGGGAAGTCTAATAATTATAGCGATTTCGTTTTTATGTGGGCTTGTATGGGGTGGTACCATTTATGATAGACAATTTATTATAGAAAAATATGGAGCTAATATTTTTGAGACTCATGCGTGTCAATATTATAGTAAAGAACCAAATTTATTTTGGTACTTAGTAAATTTAATCATTCACGCATTCACTTTCATAATTTATCCTATAATTATCTTTCTAAAATTAGAGAAAGATGATGTTTTAAAACCTATTTTTTATATTTTGGGGGGTGTTTTAGTTATACTATCAATAATTCTTTATAATTTGACACCAGAAATAAAAACTTCCAATCTATTTCCAAAAAGAAAACCTCCAGAAGGAGAATGTAAAACAATCGGAAAATGTTGTAATTCTCATACTTATGCTGAAAAAAATATAAATAATGTTCCGGAAGAAGGAAAATGTACTAATTCAGAATTAGAATGTCTATCTGATCCTCAAAAATATTTTGATGATATTGATAAATTTGGAGAAAATAGTTCTTTACCAAATTTTTTCACAAGATATGATTGTTTTTCATATTATAAAAAATATTCGTGGATCTCTGATTCAAATGATAAATTAAAACAAAATTATACTCAAAATTTACCAGATGATACAGATAATAATAGTTCATCCTATATGATAGTAATTGTAATATCCATTTTATCTCTTGGTTTTTATTTATTTAAAGGATTTACTACAGCAAATAAGAAGAAACAATATTACCCTTTAATTACAATTGCTCTTCAAATCATAGGAATTATATTTATTTTATTATGGTTTAACATTGTTGGAGATAATCGATACAATAAAATACAAAATGAAACAATTGATGAAATTATTCGTAGATGTCAGCCTGATAATTTAAAATGTATGGTTCAGAGTGATAGTTCAGAAAATGATGAAGGAGAAGTAACTGAAAGTGATATAAAATTACTTACATTAGACATGCCCGCTGGACAAAGTGAAAATGAAAACAAATATGAATGTGCACGATTTGGAGGATGTTTATTGAGTGATAAATCGTGTTTTCGAAAATTAGGTATTCAAATGCCACCAATTGATAATGATGCTTGTGAGGGTTCCGATTTATATAAAAAATTTTATATTTCTGGTGGTTTACCTGGAAAATTAAATGATGTAATTGGAAAAAATGGAAAAACAAATAATTATATACTTTATCTTTTCATACTATTAATTATTTCAACCATATCTTTAGCTTTTTTAAAGACAGAAAATTACACTGAATTGAAAAATAGTTCATTAATATTAACAATACTACAAGTAATTGTCGTTTATGTGATAAATAATCTAAACAATGATATAGAAAATTCTCAGATACCAGATAATAAATTTAATATTATTAATAATGAATTAACATTGGAAAATTCTGAAGGGAGTACAGAAACGGAATGGAAAAGCGAAATAATGAATCTTGGAACGAATAATAAGAATTATCATAAGATATGGAATTGGTCATTTATTATTACAATATTTATCCAATTCATATCTGCAATTATTTCCCATCTGTATACAAAAGAAGGTTAGTTTTTGAGAGTTTAGAATAGCATAATAAAATTGTAAAATATTTTAAATTTTTAAAATATTTTTTTTATTTGAATTCAATAAATGACAACACAATTTATTGAAGGAAGTCATTCTGAATTTATTGAATATTTATTTAATACAGAACCGAAATTGCCCGGAGAAATTCAATTAGAAAGTCTTCCAATTGAACCGAATAAAAATTTAGAATTGCATAGTTTTGAACAATTATTACAAATTTTTGTTGATGGATTAAAATTTTTTTACGGAGATAGTAATGGTAAAGTAAATCTATCAACATTGAAAAAAAAAGATATAGAAAAAATGAATCAATATTTTTTATCAATGAATTATCAGATAAATGTAGAAGTATTTGAAACAATTCATGAATATAAATTTAAATATCCAAATTATTTTAAACATCAACAACAGATTCAAACAGAAACAAAATTAGAAGATTTTTACTATGAAATTTTTAATGAAAACAATTGTGCTTTTCGAATCTCATTCACAAATTTATAGATATTTTAAACAACTTTAAAATTGAATCTTGGTTTCGCTTCTTATAGATTATTTTTTTTGATTTAAAATTGGTATATAGAATGGAGATACACCGAGAGATATATTATCTTTCTTTTTAATATTCATTTTTGGTTTATTTTTAATTTTAGTTAGAAAGAGAAGTATGAATAAAAAATAAATACAAATACAGAGAATATCCCCTCTAGAAACTTTTATATTTAATTTTTCTCCATAATATCCCTGAATATTCAATATATTCATTAGAATAATAAATAGGATCAAAGATAATATTCCACAAAATAGATCAAAAAAATTGAATGTTCGATTGAATAAATATGGTTTTGAATTAATCATCTATTTAATTATAGATATTTTTTAAACAACTTTAAGATTGAATCTTGGTTTCGCTTCGGAACCATTGGGTAGATTATCACTCTTTTTCTTACTAATTGACAAACCATATTTCGACTTCGCCTGCCACTTCTTAAGGGCTTCCTTGACCTTCTTCTTGTCTGGACGATTCTTCTCTTCCTGATCGTCGCACCATTCACTAAATTCAGCATACAGATTATCAAATTCTGTCGGAGCATATTCACGAACACCATCAACAATATTATCACACGGGACACAGTTATCCATAATCCATTGACCAATAATATCATTTGAGTTTCTGTATTCACTCGTGCGATCTTTCACTTCATTTGGAATAATGATACCCTTTGTATCATATTCTTTCCATTCTTGGAGAAGGATTAACATCAGAGGAATAATCCAATAAGGAAGTTTCTGTTTCAATTGACGATCAATTGGATATCTATTTAATTGAATATCAACATCATCTTCGGAAACAAACCGAGAAACAAATGGAACGGCTTCAAGTCTTCTCCAAGTTCCATCATCATTACTAGGAATATTTGGCAAGTCATTACACATAAGGACAAGTTTATATTGTGGAGTAAATTCAAATGGTTCTTTGTACAGTCCACGAGCTTGAATTTTATCATTGCCGGTAATTTCTTTCATTTCTCCCACATTCAATGTTTCATTGACATCGGGTTCTTGCATTACCACAAATCTTTTACCTCTTGTTCTAGCCATTTCGGGACTCGCCGAACCAGAAGCTTTTCTCTTTTGTGTAAGGAGAGCTACGGGTAGATTACATGCATATTCACCCAGAGCTAATTGAATTAATTCAACAAGTTTAGATTTACCATTACCACCTGAACCAGTCCAAATATAGAAACCTTCATCCCTGTTTTCACCTGATAAACATTTAGAAATAAATCGCAATACATAACTTCTGACATCATCATTTGGAATAATTTGTTCAATAAAAGCCATCATATCGTCTTTGAGTCTATCATAATTATCCATCGCTTCTGTTTTTACAACTAAATCTGCGAGTTTAATATTTGAATCGGGAACAGATCTTTTTCTAAATTTCTCTTGACTTTCTCCTGGTTCAATTGGTCCATTAATAGGAAGAATCATTTTATTTGATAAAGTGATGTAATCTTCGGGTCTTCCTTCTCTGAATTGGTGAAGTTTTAGATCATAAATTCCGTTTTCAAATCCAAGAAGATTATTATTGGTATCAAATTCTTCCATAATACCTTCCTTGTAAAAGATATGTCTAAGAGCACCAATAATCGTGTTTACATAAGGTTCTTGATAAAGTTTCTGTTGAAACTTATGACATCTTTCGTGATTTTCTTGGTATATTTTATAATTAGTCGTACCTTCTTCTTCTTTATTCATATTTTCTTTATTCATCTGACCATATTCCTCATATATTTTATAAATATCGTCGTGAATGCATCGTTTTAGTTTGTTAGCTTTCATTGTTTTAGTCCATCTCACACCATTAAAATAATACCAATCATCATTAATATCGACACAGATGAATTGATCTTCAAAATATTTTGAGATAACTAGCGCCAATAAATGATGAGCATCTGGCCCTTTATTAATACTTCTTTCAATCTGAGAATGTAAATATTTTTTCATGATTTTATAAAATTTATCATTGTTGTCGCATTTAGCCCAATGATAAAGAGATCCTCTACCCAATTTAGCTCCATCGTGATCATTTCGAAAAGAATTCCATTTCTGAACACAAACATTTTCATCATAGGAAGAATCTTGTTGGCTGAATTTGCACCAGAGTTTAAAATTATCAGGATCAATATTGTGAAGACACATACCAACAGCAAGCCATTTTTCATATTCTGCTGCTCTATCTTTGGATAAGCAGGAAACAAGACCTTTAATTAATTCATTTTGGTTTTTTTGAACCATATCATAGGGATTGATTACATCGTTATGATCGACATAATAAGCATTATTCCCACCATAAATATTATCCATGCTACTGCTACTACTACTACTATTTGTCTTTTTAAGTTTATTTTCCATAATATTTTTAAGTTCTTGAGTATATTGAATATTTTCTTCAGTATGACCTCTCATCGAGAGGGTTTTCATAATCGTTAAATCATTTCTGTAAGATTCATTAAATAAATCATTATCAATTAAGTAAGGGGTATCATTATCATTAATTTTGAAAACTTTTGTTAATTTGTAATAAGATTCATTTTTCTTGGAGCATCCATAGGGTTGCCACGCGGTGAAGCACCCATCAAGAAGTGTATCCTCGTTGTTAGAGGGAGGAATGGAGCAAGTTTCGTTAAAGATTCTTTCAATTTCCTTTTGTTCTTTAAGAATGTTAATGATTTGTTTGTAAGTTTTTTTATTAATGATAATATTTGGAAAAACGATATGAATACCGTCTTTTGATTTAAATTTTTTATTTGTAATACAAGGATATGGTTTATCTTTTTCCATAATCCATATTTCTCCAAACTGTCCATTATTTTCGAGATCGATTAAGGTAGATAAATTAAGCCATAAGAAGATAATAATTTGTTGAATTGTATCCTCATTGTATTGCCGTCCGTCAATTTCTTCAAGATATTTAATATCAATATCAATTACGAAAGGATGAAACTCACCCATTCTTTCAACGAGTTGAGTTGTATCCTCTCCATTAATAATATATTTCACGATTTTTTTATAAAGTGAATTAATTTTTTTATCGGGGATACTCCATTTTCCTCCGTCCATCCCTGTATGAGTAATAGGATTTTCTTTGTTTGCTTTTTGAATTCTAAATTCATTTAGAAATTCCTTCAACTTCATAATGAATATATAATATTTTTTTCTTTAATTGAGTTTCAAATTTAATAACTGTACAATCAATTTTTGAATCTATATAACTTATTACCGACTAATAATAAAACATTGATTGAATAATATCAAATTTTTAAAAATCTAAATTTTTAAATAATAAATAATAATTATTTAAGGAAAGATCAATTATAAGAATTAAAGATATATCAAATGTCAACAAATGCAATCAAAAGAATTATTAATAAAGATTTAAAAGAAATTCAAAGGATGAATCTTCAAGAATTAGGAATTCATATTTTATTTAATGAATCAAATATGTTAGAGGCTAAAGCTGTTATTATAGGACCTAAAGATACACCTTATGAGAATGGATTATTATACTTTTCGATTGAATTTCCAAAAAATTATCCATTTTCTCCACCAAAAGTTTATTATATTTCGAATAGTCGTTATCGAATTCATCCTAATTTATATGTTGGAAAATCGAAAGATAATTATAAAGGAAAAGTTTGTTTATCAGTAATAAATACATGGTCGGGTCCAAAATGGACGACTGTGATGCATATAGGAAGTGTTTTATTATCAATTCAATCGTTATTAGATAAAAATCCATTAAGAAATGAGCCGGGTTTTGAGAAAGAATCTGGTATAAGAAATGATATTTATAATCAGGTTGTTGAATATGATACTTTTTATAATTTAATTTTAATTAATGGATTAAAGATTCCTTCACGATTTATTGAATTTAAGGGGATAATTGATGAACATATTCAGAAAGAGAAAGAAACAATTCAAAAAAAAGTTTCTAATTTAGTAAAACAGCATCCGAAAGAAAAAAAGATATCATTAAATATTTATGATATTACAATGATTTTTGATTATCCAAAAATTTTGAATAAAATAAATTTGATTTAAAAATTTATTATATTTTACTAATAAATGGATAAAGAATCAATTCATTTCTGTACTCAATGTTTCAATATTACATATCTTCATTTAAATGAAAAAGAAGAATTAGTTCATGTTTGTAAAGTTTGTTCTTCTATTGAGAATTTTACAGGCAAGACGAATTGTATTTATTCTATTAATTATGATGATTTTGATGTAAGTTCATTAATCAATTCAAATAAATATATAAATCATGATATAACCTTACCGGAGATTAAAGGTAATTCGAATTTAAAATGTCCAAATAGTGAATGTAATGAAAAAAATCCAGAATCATCATTTAAATATATAAAATATGATGATAATGATATGAGATATATTTATATATGTAATCATTGTGGTCAAAAATGGAACAATTAAATTAAATTTGATTAATATATTTAAATATTTACTTTATAATAAGAAAATGGAAGTTGTTGTCCCGAATGAAGATATAAATGTTTTAATGAAAAAATATAAGAAAAATAAGAAAAAAAATAAAAGTAATCAAGCATTAACGAAATATGAAAAATCTCGAATTTTATCAGAAAGATCTTCACAAATCAATAATGGTTCAATAATATTTATTTCTAATCCAGAAAGATTTAATAATTCATATCAAATCGCACTAGAGGAATTTAAACTAAAGAAATTACCTTTTATTATTAAAAGGCCTTATGGAAATACTTTTGAATATTGGAAATTAAATGATTTATATTAAAATAAAAAAAAATATTTCATATACTATAAATATGGTTTTTGGTTCAATAATGACAGAAATTAAAAATTTTTGCAATGATGATGATAGTTGTATAATAATTATACTAATTTTAATTGGCTTTTTATTGTGTATGTTTTTCAATAAAGAAGGATTTTTTAGTGGTGGAGAAGAATTAAATCAAGATATTGGGAAAAAACCAACCCCGACAATTCAAAATAAAATAGTCAATCGACGGAATAGGATTGGTATGTATCCATCAAGAAATGATCCAATGAATGGTTTTGGTTCTTTAGATACATCTGTCAAAGTTTTAAGAAGTAATTCAATTGATCCTTTAGTTGGTACAGAAAATGAAATTTCATTAAAACAAATTGATTATTCTTTCCCGATGGGTGTTTTAAATAACAGAAGTGGTGGATTTTACCCTTACAATCCATCAAAGGATTCGGAATTATTATCTGATTGGGGTCCAGATAAACCATTAAAACAGAATACAAAATCATTTATGAAGTCTACTGAATCAGTATTAGACACAGATAATAATTCTGCTTTGCCAGATGGAGTTTCAAAAGAAATTGAATTAGTATTATTTTTTGCTCCTTGGTGTGGTCATTCTAAAAATATGTTAAATGATTATGATGATGTTATCCGAGAATACCATGATAAAACTGAGGATGAAATTCAGTATAAAGTGATTAAAATTGATATGGAACAATTCCCCAACGCGGCAAAAGAATACAATGTCGAGGTTAAAGGATTTCCGACATTGTATACTTTTTACACCTTGGGTGATAAAAAAATATCAAAAGAATTTCATTTCAGAAAGAAAGATGAAATAATTAAAGAATTAACAACTAGAGGTAAACAAATTAAAAGATAAATTCATATTTAATATTTTTTATTAATAACATATTTATTACTTTGCATTTCATCCATTCCTCCTCCTCCGGGATGTTCATTTAATTTTTGATCAGAAAATTCCCAATATTCTCTTGAACCAAGTTTAACTTCATCATGGGGATCTGCTTTGTACCAAAAGACTTGATCACATAATTTATTACTTTTTGCATTATTATTTATGACTAAACATTCAAAATTTTCAGTACACTGATCCATTACTTGACAAAACATTTCAAAATTAGGAAACATTCCAGCATAATGTTCATATAATTTTTTTCGATTTGAGACATAATTTTCTCTAAGTATGAAAACATAATCTATATTTGTTCTTAGATTTGGTGGAATGCCTAATGCATATTGCATAGTGATCATAAATAATATTTTAAAATGTCTGCCGTTCATAAATAAACTTCTAACATTTTTATCTTTAGTCCATGTATTATCATAAAGACAATCATCGAGGACTAAGAATGCTCTTGGATCAATATTTTGGTTTGATTTAAATTTTTCTATCATCATTCTTTGTCTTTTTAAAATATTATGAACAATTTGTGGATTATATTCTTCGTGAATAAATAATTTAGGAACCATTTTTGAATAAAATTCATTTGCGGCTTCTGTTCCTGAAATAACTTGTCCCACGGGTATATTTGAATGATGAAATAATATATCTTTACATAAAAAAGATTTACCCGTTTCTCTTTTACCGATAAGTACAACAACTTTATCATCTTTGATTTCATTAATATTAAATCTTGAAAGTTCTATTTCCATATTTCTTTATATATATATACATAATTGAATAAAAATATATAAGTTTAAACATAATTCAATCCAAACTCATAATTGTGAAAAGATATCTACTTAAACTTTAAAGTTAAGATTAATATATTAAATAAATTTAGATATGGATAGAAAATATACTGATGAACAATTTAATTATATACTCGAAGTTTTAATTTATTACAAACAGTCTTTTCCTGAGAAAGATGTTTTTTTGAGTGAAAAATCTTTAAAAGATGCAGTAGATCATTTTATGAAAATGGGGAATAATTTTAAGTTTAATAATAAAAAATAATGTAATTTTATGAAAATATATGGTTAATCAACATCATCATATAAAGAAATATAAATGGAATACAAAAGATTATAAACAATTATTTCAAAGTTCTTCTGAATTTATAAAAATTCAATCTCAACAATTTTATATGCCATTTTTTTCTTTATTCTTTTATATCCACAATACAAAACAATCCCATAAAAAAATTGATTTATTAAGGAAATATTATTTAAAAGAAATAACTGAAATAATTAAAGATAGATATTATAATTCAAATTTAATTCTAAAAGGTATTCTTTATGATTCAGGGCAAAATCTTAATAAAGAAGTTGAACTTTTTTGTAAAATTATTCCAATTTTAGACCCAATGCATTGTATAAATAATAATTACAATTTAATAATAAAAAAGAATCATCATTTACCATCTTCTTATAATTATAATACTTTTGATAAAATTAATGATATAAATAATAGTGCATATATTGATGTATTCTGTTCCTATTTATTTAGTGAATTAACTGTAAATAATATATTACCCACATTTGCAATTTTTTATGGTTCGTTCAATGGTATTGGAAATTATAAATATGAGATCAGCGAAGAATATTCAGATTTAAGAGTTGATAAATGTTTTAACCAAACAGTCAATAAGGGATTTGAAATTAACATGTATATTTCAGATAGTGAAGAGGAATCCTCAGATGATAATTCTAACGAAGAAGAATCAGAAGAATCAGAAGAAGAATCAGAAGAAGAATTAAAAAAAGACAGACTTGAGAATGATTCAGAGAATGATTCAGAGAATGATTCAGAGAATGATTCAGAGAATGATTCTAATTTTAGTTCAAATAATGAGTATATTGCATCAATAAAAAATATTCCACTTCAATTATTATTTATAGAAAAATTAGAATATACATTAGAAGATTTTTTATTAAGTGATGAATATAACGATGAAATATTAATTAGTTGTTTATTTCAAATATCATTTGCATTAAATTATTTACAAAAACATTACAAATTTACTCATAATGATCTCCATATAAATAATGTAATGTATACAACAACTACTAAGAAATATTTATATTATAAATTGAATAATATTTATTTTCGAGTTCCGACTTATGGTAAAATATTTAAAATTATCGATTTTGGAAGATCAATCTTTCAATTTAAAAATAAAATTTATATGAATGATGTCTTTAAAAAATATGGGGAAGCCCATGGTCAATATTATTATCCGAATCAAGTCAAATTTTATAAAAATAAATCCGAAGAAAATATTAAACCAAATTATCATTTTGATTTATGTCGATTATCAATGACAATACTTGAAGAGTTAGAATCGACTAAAATAAATAATAATTATTTATTATGCTTTTTACAAAAATTATGCATTGATAGAAATAATAACAATTTTTGTGATATGAATGATGATTTTGATCTTTATATTGCAATATCAAAAAACGCATGTAATTCATTACCGAAAAATATTTTACATGATAAATTATTTAAATCTTATAGAATTCATAAAAAAAAATTCCCAACAAATTATTATTTTCATTCGTGAATTAAAAGGGCGGAGTATTATTTATTTGTTTATTTAAATTTCCATTCATTGAAACCTTATCCATATTTACCGGAACGATCTCCGTTTTATTTCCAGAACTTATAAATAAAATAATAACTGAAACTATCATAATAATACAAGCAATTGTACAATATTCTGATTTACGATAACTAATATCACCTTTATCACTTGTAATTACAGCATAAGATCCGGTACTTATAATACTAATTATTAAACTATAGAATAAATATGAACTTAACATTTTATTATTAATAATACTTTTAAAGATATTTTTTAACTTACTTCTGTCGATTCTGATGCATCTTCAAATAATACATAATTCTTGGAATTTTGTTCAACTTTGATGCCTTTCTTTTCCACTATATCTTTCATATCATTAAAAAAATTAGCTAAAGATGATGTTTCATCAATATCATTTTCATTTTGAATTGAAATTATTTCTTTTGGATCCTGTTTTGGAATTTCAGTTATTGTTTTTTTTTCATCAACTTGATTCGGAACATTGGTTTGGTTTAAATCAGTGGGTTGATTTTGGTGATTCGCCCGTGTTGAATCATTGACTTGATTCTGATCATTCGTTATTTGATTTGAATCATTTGGTTGTTTTGGATCATCAGTTTGGTTTGGATCATTTGGTTTTACATCATTCGTTTGGTTTGTATCATTTGGTTTTATATCATTTGGTTTTATATCATTCGTTTGGTTTGGATCATTTGGTTTTACATCATCAGTTTGGTTTGGATTATTATCGGATAATTGGAATGTATTATTTAATGTAAATTCCGAATTTATAGTATCTGGTTGTGAATCTTTAATTATATTCGTTTCATTTCTATCTTTCACATTATCATTTTTTATGACATTTACTTCTATTTTATTATTTTTGTCATGATTCATTATATTTATCATATCATTAATTTTGTTTTCTTTTTCTATTTCATTTGGTGTTATCTCAGCATTATCATATATTATTTCTTTTATATCATTTTGTTGTTCTGTTATATCGGATTCATCTCCAACAGGAATGGTTATATCATTAACAACAATATTATTACACTGTTTTTCGATTTGTTCGTTCGTTGGATCATCTCCATTATCTTCAAAAAAAGTATTCTCTTTTTCTGAATCTTTTTCTGAATCTTTATCTAATTCAGATTGTAATTCTTCTTTCAGTTCATTTTGAATAATATTTAATGTATGTTTAAATTCTTCCTTTTCATTTTCATTCGTATTTTCATTCGTATTTTCATTCGTATTTTCATTCGTATTTTCATTCGTATTTTCATTCGTATTTTCGTTTGTATTTATTTCTTCGTCCGATTGTTTATTACTATCAATAGTACTAGATTCTTGATCCAATTTTTTAACAAAATTATCATTTTGTTCTTCTTTTTCATCCTCTTCTTTTTCATCCTCTTCTTTCTCATCCTCTTCTTTCTCATCCTCTGCTGTATTTTCTATATTTTCCGTATCTTCATTATCTTTATTTTGAAATTGTTTCAATTGATTTTTAAACGATTCTAATTCTTCTTTCAGCATTGATTTTAATTCGTCTTTATTTGCAAAATTATCTGAATCATAAGTATCTAAATGTTCTCTTAATATTTCTTTAATTGGTAATAAATTTCGAATTGTATTTTCAATACATTGTTTAATAATTATTTCTATTTCTTTCGAATTCCGCTGATATTCGTGTCCAGGAATATTTTCATTGAATAAATACGGATTTTTCCATATTTCTCTTGCTATATTTATGTATGTTTTATGAATAAAATTAGTCGTTTTTGGTATTGTTACATTTATCTTATTAAATGATTGATTTGGTCCAATCGAAGTTAATATTTTTGTATGACTAATAAAAACTGCAGTTATTAAATCATCAACCCAATCACAATTTGAATTATTAATTATGCGACTACATTCACTTTCAATAATTTCATTGTTCCAAATCGGAACCTTTTCTAATAATTCACGAAATAATAATAATATTGGAGTATTCGGCTTTTTTAAACAAATTACTTTTGATTCTTCATAAATTGATTTTATTCCATCATACATATGAGGAAATAATACATCAACTAATTGATTCGTATATTCTACTTTTGCTTGAGAAAAAATCGGAATATTAATATCATCCATAATAAATTGAATATTGTTTTATTTTTTAAACTTAAACTTATTTATATTTAAAGATACCATTCCCCATGTATATTTTATTTTTTCTCCAGGCTAAAGAAGAATCATCAAAATTTATATAGAATGGATATATCATCCCCGATCTTAATTTCATTATCCTTAATGAATAATTAATTTAAGTAATTATCAAATTTAAACAAAAATAATTACTTACTCAATAAAAAAAAATTAATAAACAAATGAATAAAAAAATTAATTATCATCTACCTCTACTTGGGCATCCTCAGTATCTTCCACATTCTCACTGACAGATTGATTATCAACTTTAGGCAAAAGCTTGTATCGATAAGTTTCATTTTGAATCAATAAATTACCACCATAGAGACCAGATACATCTGTACAAACATTTCGACCATCATCCGCCTGAGAAACTTTGGTCTCAACATATTCACCCGGAAATACCTTTCTGTAATTACTATCTACAGAAATATTACTATAATGTAAAAATATATCCTTACCAGTTAATTCATGATCCGGAGAAATAATGGTAACAAAACCATAACCTTTCTTACTACTAAACCATTTTACACATCCCATTACTTTATCATCGCTCATTTCGGTCAATTATACTATTTATTTTGATATATCTTTATATAGTTTTATAAAAAATGATTCTCATACTCTTCATTCTAATTGTATTTATCATTTGTGGTAAATATATCCATGAAATGCATGAATTTAATCATAATGCATCATTAATTCATCTTCAAAATCCAAATTATTTAAGTATACAAGAATTATTAAATCATAAATCACCTCTAATTATTCATAATTTATCTGGTAAATTTAATAAATTATTAAATGTTTCAATAGATACTATTATTGAACAAAATCCAGGATATATTATTAATGATAATAAGAAATATATATCACTCAATACATTTAAAGATGAAACAATTCAACAAATGTTTGTATTAAATAACAGAAATATGATTCAGGATTTTTCTTTCGATAATCCACTCAATGAATTATCGAAACCATTTTTAAATAAAATTTCATGTAATCTTAATCATAATTTAAGTATTTTAAAAGGTAAACATAATTTAGAATTAAGTCAAAATAAACATAATAATTTATTATTTGTTCAACTCTTTGGTACAACCACATTTTATATTTTTAATCCAAAACATAAAAATGATATCATTCAGAAACCGAATTCTGATATTAAAAAGTGGGCAATCAAAATTATTCTTAAACCAGATATTGTTCTCTATCTACCACCAGAATGGTATTATTTTTATGAAACAAATAATTCTATTTTAAATATGACTGAATGGGATAATTATTTTACATATGCTTATAATTATTTACGATAAAAATTAAATTCAGCTTTACTCTCATTGTTCCGATATCTTACGATATCTGGTAGTATTATCGAACAGGTTAACTATACTACTCTATGATTATAATTATAATATAATTATATTATTATTTATTTAAAAAGATATCTATTTAATATTTATAGATCTTAATGGAAGATTATAAATTAAATACAAATTGGTGTTTGTGGTATCATTCTATTGAGAATAACAATTGGAATAATTCTAGTTATAAATTAATATATACAATTCGAAATTTATATGATATTAAAGTTTTAAATGATACTATATTAACACATTATTTACAGAATGGTATGTTTTTTATTATGAGAGAAAATATATTTCCTACTTGGGAAGATCCAGAAAATAGAAATGGATGTTGTATTTCTTATAAAATACCGGGTTCTGATTTAAAAAATAAATGGGATTTTATTAAAAATAAAATATTAACAGAAAATATTTTAAAAGATATGAAGAATTACAATGAAATAAATGGATTTTCAATTAGTCCGAAAAAAGAATTTAATATTATTAAACTATGGTTTCGAAATGATAATGAAAATATTTATGAATTAATTAACGAATATTCACCCTATTTTATAAAAGAAAAATCAATCTATAAAAAACATAATTTAAATCATTGAACCAAATGAATTATGATTATTTAACGACATACCACCACCATTACTTGGGACCGCAAAATTAAAATCCCCACTAGTAACCACTGGAGGACCACTTGGATGTTTTGGGGGAGTTATTTCGGGTTTAGGAGGACCTTGATTTGCTAAAAGAGGAGGATGTTGTACTCCATAATTTTGAATCTGCATAACTTGTTCTTGTGGAGCATTCTGAAGGGCAGAAGAGACATGAATAAATATTAAAGTATTTTGAATCATAGAATAAATAATCGGAAAAATTAAAAAGATCCATGCTAATTCAGTTTTATTATATTGACATAAACCAAACATAACTACTCCTAAAACAATAAGAAATTTAATTTCTTGCATCGTAAATAATTTATGCAAATTATCCATTTTTAATGTACGATAACGACTTAAATTGCTTCTACATAAATAAATACTAATAAATGATATGACCGAAACAACACCATAAACGATAACCGGAGAACACATTTTAGTTGTTAATAATTCATTTACTTCTGTCAATGATTCCATTTTATATATACAACAATTATTTTAATTTTGGTGAAATTAAAATAATTGATTCTTTGGTTTTAAATTTGATTTCTTTAAGTAAACTATTATTTTAGAATAATAAAGACAAATGTGTTTTACTCAAAAAACAAGAAAACTTAAAAAAATTAAAAAAAATAAAATTGTACCCGAAAATAAAAAAAAAAAATATAACATATCAACTGAACATTTTTTAAGAGAATGTATTATTTGTCATCATTGTAAAAAATGTTTCCATTTACAATCAAATGAAATTAAAATTCACTGCTCCGGATGCAACCAATTTTTTCATTGCGGTATAGCAGGACAATGTCACGGTGATATGTGTAATCAATTAACCATGGAAGGAAAGAATCATAGACAATCTTGGTGTATTCATTGTGTTCCGAAAATTGAAGGAAATGAAGAAAAAATTTCAGGAAAAGGATCATGTTTCTGTTCTGATTGTTTGAATTCATAAACAATTCTTTCAAATTTAAAATATCAAATACTTATAAATGAGTAAAGTTCTCGCGGTGATCTATTCCTGGCTGACTGACAAGCGAGTTTTATATATTTTATATATAATCGCAATTACTGTAGGTGTAATTTACTTTGTTTATGACAAACAAGAATTAATCGGCAGTTTATTCAACCTATTCATTATTTCTTCAATTTATGCATTCGCAATACTAATCCCCCTACAGCCGTGGAAGGAGGACTTGGGCGGAGCCGAATGGTTATGGGGCCAGCGATGATTTGTCATATCGAGGAGGCAGCGAAGAGGGGTAGAACATGAATCGAAATATAACATTTTTTTCTATTTTTTTTCTATTTTATTGTATAAATGGATGATATTAAAAATATGTTGTTAGGTGAACAAAAAGAAGAAAAATTGGGTGAAGGTATTCGTCGTAAATTTGGTTTCAAAAATTTAATTGTTTGGTTGATCATAATTTTCTTTTTCAAAATGTGTGGCGCCAGTTTTTCTCGATCTTCATCAAAGATAAGAGCAGGAAATAGAAGTTCGGATACGGGGGGCCATAGCGAATATGAATTAGACATTGAATTGTTGCTTAAAGAAATATTTCCCATCTTTTTATCCCTAACCGTAATTTTTGGTATTTTATTTATCTCTGTTCGTTTAGGATATATTAAAGATACTAAAGATTTACTAACTGATTTGAATACTAAAAAAATAGTGATACTAATCGTTATTTCATTATTGTTCTTATGGTTAATTCTTTCAATGCTTCGTTTATACATAGAATATAAAAAAATGACCGACGAGGAATTCGAGGCGAGGTGGGCCAAGTATATCTTGATGGCAGGACCACTTACTAAGGACCAGCTGGTGCGACGCAGCAGGATCGCCGCCTCAAGGCCGCAGTCGGCCCGGGCTCGACAACTAGAGCTGCTCAGTCTTCGCGAGGCCGCGGCGCAGTCGTCGAGCGCCAGTTCGATAGCCCACATGAGAAAATTAAAGAGAGTTGAAGATACGGTGGACGGCGCTGGTAAAGGTTCGGAGTCGACCGCCAAGGACGCGGGATTATACGCTGCGCAACATCCCGATGATGCGATTGTCCCCGGCGTCCTCCCTTTGAATCCGGAGCAAGTGGCCGTCGGCGAGGAGAGAGCCGCCGCCGCGGACCTGCAGCCGGGCATTATGCACCAGGACGAGAGCTACATGGCTTCTCCCAAGATCGGGTATTTGGATCGCTTACTGAATCTTATATCACGATAATTATAAATAAATATAATAAATATAATAAATAATAAATGGATGTTAAAAGTTTATTATTTGGTGAAATTGAATATGATGAAAATGGTAATGCAATTGGGAGAAAGTTTGGTTATAAAAATATCATTTATTGGATAATAATTATTTATTTCGGTAATATATTATTTTCATCAAAGAGGAAACAAATAGGAGGAGGAGGCGATCCAGGATCCTCTTTCTGGAAGAAAATCCGGAAATTCATAAAATGGTTTAATCGAAAATTAAATCCCTTATGGGCGATCTGGTGGGGGTATAACTGGAACCCGGAAGACCCGGATCAGCAGGATATTCCGCTGAGTTTTCAAATTCTCACCTTCGCTATCGGGATTCCTCTTGGGCTAGCACTGTCGCTTTTTTTAATTTTTGTCTTCATTTATCTACTCTTTTTGATCAATCCGCTCAGTTTTCTTATGTGGATCTCGGAATAATTCTCATTTAAATATAGAATGATTTAATTTTCTGAAAAATTATAGAACTCGTTTCAACAATAATTTTATATTTCATTGAATGTAATGAATTAATTATATCTTTGTAAATATTTCCTAATTCAATAAAAAAATGTTTCTCTTTTTGATCTGATAATTTATTTTGTTTGTAAAGAGATAAATATTCTTTATTGTCTTTATCTTCTAAATTCAATAAACTTTTTAGAATCAAAGTAAATAAATGATATTCCCTTTCTCTTTCATTCGTCATAAATAATTCTTTTTCATACTTATTTAGATTCATAATAAATTGTTCAGATTTATTATAATATCTCAAATACCATAACAGCTTTTGAGATTTAAGATCAATTTGCGATGTTATTTCATTTGTTATTTCATTTGTCTTTATATTTTGTAAACTAATTTTAGGATTCAATTGTTGTAAAATTGAATAAGATGAATTCATTGTTTGATTTTGAAATTTTAATTCCGGTAATTCCCCTCTCATTAATTCTTTATAATTTGTTATATTATGAAAAATAATATTTCCTTGATTATCATGACCTCTTCTACCAGCTCTCCCACTCATTTGTAAATAATCTTCTTTTGTAAATTGAGGATTTTTATAACCTGTAAAACAAACAGATCGAATTGGTAAATCAATTCCTAAACATAATGTTTTATCTGAAATAACAATACCAAGTTTTTTTTGACTCATTAATCGTTGAACAATCCAATTGTATTCATCAGGCATCGATTGAATATACATACCAATTCCTCTTTTAAGAAGCTGAAATAATGGATCTTCATAATCAATAGTTATTCCTGTATTCTTTCGAATTTCTCTTCGGATAGACCGAATTTCATTCGCAGACATAGGAGAAGATTGTGTAAAACAGAACTCTTGGTGTTTTCTAAATTGATCGGGCATTCTAAAATCGGGGGATTCAATAAAATCTGCTAATTCTTTTTCAAGATTTTGAATTTGTAATTCAGAATTATTTTTTTCACATTTTTCAATACAATTATTATAGAAATCAATCATTGTCATTAAATAATTATTTTTTTCAGTTGCATCAAAATTTGTCATTTTTTCTCTTTTTTCTGTTTCCGGATCTTTTGTTCTGATACGAATTGAATCAGAATAAACTTCTCTCTTAATTAAATAATTTTCATAAAATTCTTTTTTCTTATCTAAAATAATATAATGAAAAGGATATTCTTTTTTTTCTTGTTCATACAATTGATGATTTAATAAATTAAAAATTTCTTTTGTTATTTCTTCATCTGTATGAAATAATATCATTGGAAGAATATTTTTATCTTTACATTGTTTTAAAAAAGGAATAAAATTATAATTATCAATTTGAACTTCTTTATGAAATGATTGAATTATAGTTTTTGTTTTTTCAGGATACAATGAATGAATTGTTTTTAATTCTTGTTTAATTATAGTTTCATATTGTTTTGAATCATCCAATGTTAATAATTTATCATCTTTAAAATAATTATCCGGCGATATTAAATCTAATCTTTCTTCAATTGAATCATCATAATCTTCAAATTCATCAACTAATTTATTAAATAAAACAGCACAATCATTGGGAGTAAATGATATTTCATTAAAACTATCAAAATTATCTTCTAAACAAGAACAAGGATGAATTTTTTGAATTTTATTATTCACTGAATCCCAGATCCATCTTTGTTGATTAATAAATCGTTTTGAATATTCAATATATTCAATTCTTTTCTTTGGATAAAATGATTCAAATTTTTCTTTTAAACAATGAATATTTTGAATTGTTGCCGATAAAGCAATAAAATTACAGGGTATTAATTTTATTAAATTTTCATAATAAATATTCATATTATGAATTTCATCATAAACTACATAATCAAAATCAATTCCTATTTTATAAATATATTTTTCAATAATATCAGGAGTTCCAATAAAAATATTCGTTTTATTATCATAACTTAAATGTGTATGATTCTCAATTAAATAATAAACTTTATATCCCATTTTAATAAAATTCGCACCAAGTTGATAAGCTACCGGCTTTGATGGACAAACATACAATACTTTATTATATAGAATACCCGCAGACATAGATATAAAAGTTTTACCAGATGAAGTCGGTGCTTTAGCAATGATTGATATATTTTTTTTAATTTTACGAATTGTATCTTGTTGCCATTGATCAAATTGTAATTCACCTTTATCCCAAAAGTTAAGAGGAGGTAAAAGATGTCCTAAATTTTCAAATAAATATAATTTATAATCATAATTATTCAAAATTGAATCAATTGTATTCATAATTTTTTGTCTATTTTCTGATAATTTATCTTTCTCAACATGTTTCAAATGAAAATATAAATTAAATACATGACTTAAATATTTCTTTTTTTGAGACCAATATCGTTCAAGTAATTGAAATTTATATTCAAATTTTCCTTCATCTGTTTTTAATTTTTCAAAATTAAGATAAGGATTATTATCATTTAAATTCTGAAGTAAGAATTTACAAGTTAATTTATCTTCTTCTAAAAATTTTTTTTTTCTAATTTCATTTTGTTGTTGAATAATTATATCTTTTTTTTTCATAGGTTGTTTTTTACCCCTCTTTTTATGTTTCGTTTGACTGATTTGAATATTTTGTTTATCCATATCTTCAATCATATGTTTTAAATTAATATTCATTGATGATGATAAATCACGAATAAATATATTAAAATTAGTAATATCAAGCTTTTGCCATTGGGCAGTTTCCATAGTACTTATCAAAATTAATTAACATTACAGTTTTAAGTAATTTTATTAAATTTATCTATTTTTTTTTTAAAAAAATCTTTGGTGGATTGTCTCTTTGTAGATTTTCTCTTTGTAGATTTTCTCTTTGTAGTTTTTCTCTTTATTCTTTTTGTTTTCCTCTTGGTCTTGGACTTATTCTTGGACTTTCTCTTGGACTTATTCTGGGACTTTCTCTTGGACTTATTCTGGGACTTTCTCTTGGACTTATTCTGGGACTTCTTCGGCATCTCTGCACGAGCCGCCCTCTCAGCTCCACCCGACTGGAAGGCATGGCGGATGGGGAATTCTCGCGCAAGCTCTCTTCTTTGCGTGTCATCCGCAGACACCTCTCTCTCGAGAGTTTCCAGCTCCTTTTTATAATCCTCCATTTCCTCATCCAATCTTGTATGAATAATCTGGAGCACGCGTCCTCCCTCTGCCAAAGCCGCGCCATAAAACATAAGATTACGAGCCCTTTCTTTTCTTGCTCTATCTCTCCCGGTTCGGTCCTCGCTGAGATCACCGTAATCACGAATATGCCTCACACTATCATCTTTAAAATTTTCAAACTTTCTCGCTGATTCTTCCTTATTTTGTTGAATAGCCCTCAAAAAAGATTTCAAGGTGACTATTTTTATCTGTTTTTCGGGGGAATCTTCTGTCCACCCCCCTTTTTCAGAAATGCGAGCCTCAAGTTTCGGAATATAATTTTTAGAGATTAACTTTGACATATCCTTCATCATTTTTCTCAGGTCAGGATCAACAGATAAACTACGACTCGCAATTTCCTTTTCTGCTAAATCTATTGCCGCATCCATCGCATCCAGCGCAGGCCAATCCACCCAGAAATCCCTCTCTGCGGCTGTCCGCGCAATATCAATCTGATCTTCACTGAGATTCACCATTATAGAACTCCCTCGATCCTTTTGCGGGACGGACGCTTTGAACCACCCTATCCCCGGCTCAAACCATCGAGCCGGTTCCTCAGAATCTGCATCTGGCCAACTCTCACAACTTTCGCGGCTAATCTTGACAAGCTTATTGGTCGGAGGAGGTCCTTCAAGAACTCCCATAAATTCATCAGCAACATCCCCGGCACCGAGCTCGCGAAGTTTGGTATGGACAACCTCGGCGTTGTCTTCTTCCCTCTGCATTTATTTCTATATATAAATTATTTATAAATTATTTATAAAGTGAAAGTAATTTTATTTTGAAGATATTTGATATACTGGTCGATTAAGAACCATAAGTAAAACATAAATACCACAAATCCCAACAATTAATAATAATAATATTTTAATAAATTCAACTAAATTTGTATCTTTAATTAAATAAGTTGGTAAAAAATCTAACGAATTAATATTAACAGATACTTCGGTTGATTTTTCAAATATATCAACATAAATTAATTCTAAAATACGAGTTGTGGTACTTTCTCTTCCACACATTTTTTCTTCATAATATTTTGAAATTTCTATTATTTTTGATGTCGCAGAACGAATATAAGGAGTTAAACGATTAATTACTTTTGTTAAATTATGATACTCAACTGAATTAGGATTAATATTGTCTAAATCCATATTGTCCATTCCCATAATATGAAAAACTAAAAATCCCATTTTTAATAATTTATCAGAAATACCTTTCTCACAAATACTTTCTCCGATATTTAATATATTCATACATTCATGAGCATCTTCCGGATCAATAGTTGATATAATTTTTAATTTATCTTCAATATAATTTATTTCGATATCAGTCAAATCAGATATTTTTGTAATATTTTTGATTCGAATTTGAATTTCATTATCATAATCACTATTTTTTGAAAGTGTACTATCAAAGATTGTATTCATACAAGTTTCAAATTCTGAACTCGATGACATCCCCGAAAAAATAGTCTTAAAATTCATCCCATCCATTGAATCTTTTTCTTTTTTATTTTGTTGATTTTCATACAACCAAAAATCATAGATTTCTTCCATAATAATTTTATCAGGACTTGGTTCATCACTAAATACTGAATTATCTAAATCTTGAATTAAAAAATTCCAGATTCCTTTTACATATTTACCACAATGATCATGAATTTTTTCACGATATTCTCGAACAGTTTTTCCTTCAGGTAATGTAAAAGACATCTGTCCACTCATAGTAGTTTGGTTTCGTTTTCCAAATGTTTTTTTGATTTCATTATTTAATCTTTCATCTTCCAAATATCCATCAGATTGTTTATAAAAATTAATAATTTCACAAATTCTTCGTTGTTTTAGATTGAATACTTCATCAGATGAACTACATTTATTATATTCCTCTTCAGTAATATTCTCTAAAATATCCCAAGATCCTATATTAATAATACCTTTTGATCCAATTGCATATTCTTTTTCAATCGCAGCAACATTTTCACCTAAAATATCACCATAATTACCACATTGTCGATAATTTAATAATAAATCATTATAACTTTCATCTGTTTCGGATTTCCTTCGAAAATATTCTACTAATTCTTCTTCATTTTGTGGACGAGCGTCACTTAAACTTTGTCCTAAAAGAGATTCTTCATTTAATCTTATTTCGGGACAGGTTATACATCTAGAAGATGGTTCATCGCCGGTAAATTCCCATTTTATATATTGATTTGTTCCGCAATCTGACATTACTATATTTATAATTTATATTTTAATTCTATTTGTTTTTCAAATTTTTTTAATGTTGTTTCTTTGTATCGAGAATGCTCTATACATTCAGTTAAAATTTTAATAATTGGATGATCTAATAGAGAATAAAATTTTAAAATTGAATCCATTCTTAATTTACCCTTCTTTCGAAAATCATTGTGTTTCAATAAATTCTTATTGTTTGGATGAATATGAATCCCTTTTAATGTACCACAAGATGTCCTAAAATTATCTAAATATTTATTTGGAATCTGTTTCGATAATTCATCTGCTAATTCTGTCTTCCACGGACAAATTTGATACCAAATTATCTTATTTAAACTTGAATAAGCAAGTCCATCAGTTAAACTTTGATCTCCAGTTAATAATACATCTGGTAAACTATATTTTATTAATGAAATAAAATCTTTTCTTGGTTTTGGTAAAATATCACCTCGTAAAATAAATATATTCTTTTTTTTAGATTTTTCATTTGTAAATAAAATTTTTTCTTGATTATCTTTTAAAACCAATTTACAATGACTAAAATATTTTTTAACAATCCGATTGAATCTTGATTTCAATTGGGGTGAACTTAATAAACTAATTTCATTCTCATCATCAGAACAAAACCAAGGATTAATTATTAATTGAAGTTTTTTATATTTATTATATTTTTTACAAATCATCTCAATAAATGATAACATACAAGAATTTGAATGAATTGAACAATTACCCGAGGAACCACCTGCAATATAGGATAAAACATATGGACTTTGAATATAATTCGGTTTTTTTAATTGAATATTATCGGTTAATAAAAGACCTAATTGATCATCACCAATCCCAATAGGAAATGCATAGGGTCCATATTCACCATTATATTCACTCACAGCAAATGAATTATAAATTGAAGCATAAGGTACTAATTTTCGAAGTTTATTGATTGAAAATTCTTCATTAACCATAGGTACAACTATAAGAATATCTTGTTTATCCGTTTTTTTTTAATTTTTAAATTATTAAATGGTTCACATTCTCCATCATCGCCCTGTTTATTTATTTCTTTTAATTCAGATAAAGATTTAGATAATATTCCTAATAATTTATATTTTTTGAGTCCAGCTGTTGTTGTAAAAATTGTAATTTTCATTCTTGGATACCATTGTTTTAAATAGTTAGAAAAAGCATCACAACATTGAATATCACCAAATCCTTTACAAGGTATATTAATTAATCCAATTTTAATATTTTGTTTTGGTTGAATATCTTTCATTGTTTCACAAAATGTATGATGAAAAGTTTTAATATCTTCATCATATTCTAAATTTTGAATCGTCTTTTTTAATTTATTATAAAGTTTCTTTTCACTTGTATTCATTTATTATATGTATTTATAGTATATATATTAAAATAATGAAAAATAAAATAATTGGAAAAGGAAGCCATGGGTGTGTATTCAAACCTGCATTTGAATGTTATTCAAAGAATACTAAAAAAACTAAAAAAACTAAAAAAACTAAAAAAACTAAAACTAAAAAAACTAAAAAAATTTCTAAAATTATGTTCGATAAAAAGAAAGCTCTCGCAGAATTTAATATCAACCAAATGATTCAAAAAATACCTAATTATAACAAATGGGGTATCATATGGAAACAATTATGTGATCCTCCACCAACTAAATATCTAAAACAATATTCTGAAATAGAATTATGTGATAAATATTTCTCTAAAAGTATAATTGATATCAATGATAAAAATAATTATTCAATGTTAATCGGAGATTATGGTGGTATATCATTGAAAGAAAGATGTTTACAAATGATAACATCGTCTACATTTAAAGATACAAAAAAATTTGATAAAATATTCATTGTATTATTAAAATATCTTCAAAATATTTTTTTCGCATTAACACAATTAAATCAGTATGAAATATGTCATCTAGATATAACTGGAAATAATATAGTCTATAAGAATAAAAAATGTTATTTAATTGATTTTAGTTCTTCATGTAAATTCAATCAGGTTATCTGTTTATTAAAAAAAATTAATAAAGAATATTCTTCGAATCGATTATATTTACCATTACCATATGAATTTTTATGTTTCAATACTCTAAATGATAATAATATCTATGAAGATAGAACCGGATTTGATAAATATAATTTAATTCATTCTAAAATTTTTAATAGACCAAATCTACCAACAACAATTAAACAAATGAATCAGAAAAAATATTTGAATACAACAATTTCAAATCTTGATACATATTCATTGGGCATGCTACTACCAAATGTCATTTATAATATCGGAAAAAAATTAAAAATTAATGATAAAATTATAATTCAATGTTTTCGTTCGAAAAATATAAAACAATATGTAAACTTATTGAAAAATATGACAGAAATACCTAATCAATTAAATAATACAGATGAAATTTATAAACAATATAAACAATTATTTACAAAATAATATAACTTATGAATCTAAATTATGAATCTTAATTATAATTATAATACTCTTATGTTTTATACAGATGAACAAATTAATTTATTTTTAATTGAAAAATTTAATCAATATCAGAAAAATTATATTTTGAAAATTATTAATGAATTAAGAAAATTAAATATATTAACTTTACATAATTCTATTGAAGGATGGAATAATTTTGTATATAATTATATCACTAAGATTATAAAAGAAACGATTGAAAAACAAACTTTTTTATCTAAACAAAGATTATCTTTTATGAAATATTATTCTAAAAATTATACAGATTTTGATATCCCCCAATTCATTTGTGAAAAAATAAATTCACAATTAATTATTCACACAATTGATGAACTATAAAAAAGAAGCATTCTCTAATGATGCATTTTGACCCATACCTTCACTTGGTTGTCTACCATGATAAGGTGCTAATAATTTATTACATACTGTATCATTTAAAATTTCTAAAACCTGAATTTGACGATATTTATTTTCACCACAATTATCTTGTTTACCGAATGCTCTTGACATACCAACATCTATTCTCCATAATCTTTCATTATATAAAGAATTCATATACATATCATTCATAAATTGAGGAGTATGAGCTACAATCATTCTTTCAATTGGTTGTAATTTTTGATTTCGTTTATTTAAAATCTCCAATAAACGATTAAAACCTTCTAATGTATTTTCACCATAACCATCATCTTCAGAATATAATCGACACCAAAAGGGAGACATATCATCATCATCTCTAAATATTTCTTCAAATATTTCATCTTCCTTCTCAGATGATTTCTTTAATAACCATTTCTTAACAACTTCATTTATTTCGTGTATTGAATATTTTGATGCTAAATCATGACTCAAACCGCCATGAATAAATAAATTTTTTCCAATTATTGTAATACTTTTTTTCTGTAATGCATAATGTTTCGCGATATTTCCACCTCTTTCAAATACCTTTAATCGATGATAATAACCATATGGATAACCATCTTCTGTTTTTTTTATTCCTCTTTCATTTGGAGGAACAAATTCTAAAAATTCTTGAGGTGAAACATATCGAAAATCACGATCTATATTCATTAATTCATGATTTCCTATCATTCCTAAAACTCTTCCTCCTACTTTTTTTGCTTGTGCATCTAATTTCTGAAAAATTTGTATTATCATCATATTATTTCCTTCATCTTCAACAACATCTGAATAATCTTCAATACAATTTTTGACCCAATTATCAGGACGACATCGATCAATTTGATCTCCTAATTGAATTACCCAAGTTGATCCTCCAGTCCATTGAATATTTTGTACATTGTAAGGAAAAATATCTTTTGAAATTACTCCAGCTAATTTTAAAGCTATTAAAGTTACTCGTAAATCACCATGTAAATCACCGATCGCAATTAATCTCTTAACTCCAGGATAAATACCGAATGAATCATATTTTGACATATTTTGTTGAGTTAATTCTTGTTGTAATTGTTCCTGACTTTTATTATATTGTTGCTTCATTTGATGATCATCACGAGCATAAGTTTTCTCTTGAGGAGTTAAAGGCTCTGACATTCTTCGACCTCGATTATTTAAATTTGGTTTGGGAGGACTCGTGTGAGATTTTACAAATGTTTGTTGCGGAGCAGAATTTCTTCTTTGTCTTCCAACCGATTTATTATTATTTGTCTCAATAACCTTTACTGATCGAATATTTGGATCAGACATCGCTCGTGGACGACTTTTATATTTTTCTTTTTTAGAAAGACACCATTTTTCTATTTCAGTGATAACTTGTTTTCGAGTACAATTTCTTAATATTGAAGTTTCAATTATATCATGTTTAATACATAAATGTGCGATTTCTTTATCTGATAATTTTGAAAGATTAATATTCATTATTCAATAAGGAATATTTCTTTGTTCATTTTTAAACTTAGAATACCATTGAATTCTATACATTAAGGCAGAAATTGAATAATCCGTTGAATCATTCTAGAGGAAAGACAAAATAAAACTAATTTTATAAATAAAGTTATAATTATTCCTTTCAAAGATAACCAATGAACACCATCATAACGATAAGTATTTAAGGGAAACATAAATGCTGGCCCAGACCATACACTATTTTCGTGAAGGAAAATATCCATTATAATTGATACAATCGCCGCATAAACTGCTTTATCTTTTGTGAAATAATATATTAAAAACCATAAAACTAAAGAATGAGAAATATTATACAATAACCAATCAAATTCATTCATCTCTGATTGAGGAAAAATATCCCCCCATCTTACTATATCTTCAAATTTAAGATTTGAATAATCAATCTTTAAAAACATACGAACAAAATAATATGCAAAACCAACTATATCTGGAATAATACTATAATACATACCTCGTTTTCCAAAAAGTAAATAACCTATTATCCCATGTGAAATAAAAGATGGCATTCTATAATATCTTATTTTATTTATTTTCATATTCGGAATATTATTAAATTTGATAGTTTGAATTATTTTCTAATAACAGATTATAATTAAATCATGATGAATCTTGTAGTAATGCTCGCAAATATTTATGAAAAAGGAATGAACGGATCCAGAAAAGATAAAACTCAATTCTCTAAACCACCAGAAGGTTGGTACGCCGCTGAAAAATATGACGGATATAGAGCACTCTTTTATTACGACGAGGAAGAAAATCCCATTTTCATATCTAGATCCGGAAAACAATTCAATGCTCCTGAAATCTTTCTCGAGGCAATGCCTCCAGCAAAACTTTTGAAAGGAAGAATCCTAGACGGAGAACTTTGGGCCGGTCGAGAGAATTTTGATGCAATGGGAACTGTAAGAAGAAAAGACCCAAATCCAGAAGATTGGTTAATTATTCAATATGTATCGTATGATATCACAAATATCGAGAAACCATTCTGTAAAAGACTTGAAGACCTTAAAGAAATTGTTCGAATCACACGAGAAAGATGGACTCTTAAGAAAAAACATATGCCTTATCCATTTCATAATATGAATTGTCCTCTTTCATTCGCACCTCAAATGATAGTCAAAAATCATAAACAACTCGATGATTACTACAAAATGATTATTGATGGTGGCGGAGAAGGAGTCATGCTTAAACATCCCACCTGTAAATATGAAAATGGAAGATCTGCCAATCTTCTGAAAATGAAACCCACTTTTGATCACGAAGCCATAATTATCGGATATAAATCCGGAAATGGTAAATATTCTGGAATTCTTGGAGGATTTGAATGTTCACCACTCATCAATCACGGATCCTATTCATCCGTGGATGAAAGTGAATCTCATAAATTCACTCTCTCGGGAATGGACGACGAAATTAGAAACAATTATAAAGAAACTCACCCCATTGGAACAATCATTACCTATGAATGTTCAGGATTTACTAATCGTGGAGTGCCTCGATTTGGAAGATATGTTCGTATTCGAGATGATATCACTATCAAAAAACATATTATTGAAGGAAATAAAAAAATTCTTCGAATCATTGAAATTTTTGAAAAATTAGAAACGAATTACAAAAATAATAAAGACCATTTTCGAGCTAGATCATATTCAAAAGTTATCCCAGGAATTAAAAAACTTATCTCAGACGAGTTTCTTACTGAAGATAATTTTGATAAAATATCTGGTTTAGGAGTTGGTCTTAGAGAAAAAATTCGTCTTATTATTGAAACAAGTACTTGTCCTGAATATGATAAACTTCTGAAAAATAAAGATAAAATTGAAATTCGCGATAAATTCTTAAAAATTCACGGAGTTGGACCCGAATGTGCTAAAAAATTGACTGAAGCCGGTTTTCATTCAATTGAACAACTTCGATCTGAAGAAAAAATATCAGATTATTTAAATGAAGTTCAAATGAAAGGTCTCTTCTATTACGAAGATGTACTAAAAAGAATACCCTATAAAGAAATCGTAAAACACGAAAAATATCTGAATAAAATTTTGAAAAAAATTGATCCCTCTGCCGAATTAACAATCGCAGGATCATATCGAAGAAAAAAAGATACCAGCGGAGATATTGATATTCTACTCAAAGCTTCAGAACAATCTATTTATGATAAATTAATTGATTCCCTGATTAAAAAAGGATACATTCAAGAAACTCTTTCAAGAGGTCCTAAAAAATTTATGGGAATGTCAAATATCGACACAAAAGAATTCAAAAAAATAAATCGCCGTATTGATATTATGTATACAACTCCTCAAGAATATCCATTTGCAGTTCTCTATTTTACTGGATCAAAAGATTTTAATGTTACAATGAGAAATTGGTTCCTAGAAAAAGGTCTCACTCTAAATGAATATGGAATTCAATATACCGATAAAAGAAAAAAAATGAAATATAATTTCATTACAGAAAAAGATATCTTTGATCACTTCAATTATGAATATGTTAATCCCGATTTAAGATAATTAATTTATCTTCCACGATTACTACTTCATCCGGCAACACAATCGGTCCGGCCAGAGAGAAAATCGGCCATAAGATGCTTATGAAACCGATTTCCAATAAATTTTCTCCCTTGTCCCGTTCCATGTCCATCAAAGATACAAATGTCGTTAACGCTGTCACTGAATATAAAATTAAAAGTCCCCACCCAATTATTTTTTTGATCTTTTCCGCAACTCTCGCAAACTGAGAGTCTCGCACCACCCATCCCGGCGACCCGAGAACGGAAAAAACAATCCATAGTAAAAATAAAACCCAAAAAAGATGAAGACTGCTATTAAGAGTTGCGGCGGAAGTATTTGTCATGATATTATTGAATAGAAAAAAAAATGAAATATAATTTCATTACAGAAAAAGATATCTTTGATCGCTTCAATTATGAATATGTTAATCCCGAACTTAGAATATCAAAAGGTATTAATTTATAGAAAATAAGGGTCAATGCATAGAGTGGCCAAATGATCACCAGAATAATATTTTTAAAATTGAAAATTTTATCATCTTTTTCGCGTTTTGAACGAATATCATCTAACTTTAACGAAAATAATATTATCACCACAACAAGTAAATACATACTAATAAGTATCCATCCTAATATTTTTTTAATCGTGTCATATTTTGAATCTTTACCTAAGATGAAAAATACAACCCATAATAAGAATATAATCCAAAATAAAGTGGGTATGAATTTTAGTTCATCCTCCGTTATATCTGGTTGTTTGCGATGATCAAATATAAAATTACATACAATATTATCAGAGATAAAAACGGCTCGATCAATCGGGTCTGTCTTCCGCCTGGCGGAATGGACCTCGCCGCGCCCGCGGCTCGGGCCTCCTCCCACGGAAGCCAAAGCCCAAGGGCTTCTTCCCTCCACATAAGGTTCGTCGCCCAGATCTCTGAGATTTCTGGCTGAAGTGGATGCTAACATATACTGTATAGAAATATTTTAATAAATTTCTATTATAATTCCTAATATTATTGAAATAATATGTGCTATAGTTGCGTTTAAGTCGTTAATATAGTATAAATTTACAAAAAATGCAGGTATTATGATGAATAATATATCCTTTTTTATTGTAAAAGAATTATTTCTTAAATGTCTCATAAATATATATGATGTTAATGCATTCCATATAACTGAAATTCCTTCACAATTAACCAATAAACATAATAATATCTGAAAGACAAATAAACCTATTACAATATATATATCAGATATTTTATTATATTTATCAAATAATAAATATAAGATTACAATTATTAACATACTATAATTAATTATTACTTGACTTAGATCATCCCAATAAGTTAGTATTTTTATTATATCATTATTCTTCATTGTTATGAGTAATGATTTATCTAAAAACATACTATAATTTATTGAAAAAAAATTGAATATAGAATGAATATAGAAATATCATTCATCATAATTTGTATTCTATTAATAATATCAACTCGATTATAAATTATAAATTGTAAATTATAATATTTAACAAATCTTTAGATTATCCTTATAAATATAAACCATCTGATTATCAAGTTTAACCTTGATCGTAGAACGACTTGTCTTCATCGAATCATTCTCTTTTGAAAGAACAATACCCTTTTTATGAATAAAATCCTTATGTGTTCCTACATAAGAAACATTCTTACCAACTTTAAATTCTCTATGAGGTATCCTCCTTACGCGCTTACCATTCATAGAATAGACACCCCCATTTTGATACTTACCAGTTCCGGTATGAAGTCCGCCATGATTTTTTCCATTCCAGTTTCCTGCCGCCATAATATTGAATTGTTTTATTATAAACCTACTACTAACAATCAAATTTTTTAAGTTTCAATACAAATTTCAAAAAAAATTCAAGATATCAAATCCAATGAAGTCCTTGTATGATTTTTAAAGATTAAAAAATATAAATTCGTTTACTTTAGTTTTTAAAAATAATCATAATAAAAATAGTATGGAAATTATTCAAAATTATGATGAAAAGAAACAATCGAAAAATTTATTATATTTAGCAAAACCTGTTTATGGGGGGTGGGTCACTTTTACAGCACATTTATCTAAAAAATATAACTGGCCAATATTTAAAATTACAAAAAAAACAGAAAAAAAGAAAAGAAATTATGGTTATGATTGTAATTATCAAAATCTAAATTTAGGAGATATTCTTCAATTAGAAAATCCATTAATTACAGCAGTTGATAAACATTATTGGCAATATCTTCATTTATTTCCAAAAGATACTGAAATTATTATTCATGATCCAACTGAATGTAAACCGTCCAAACAAGGAAATCCATTAATTCAATCCGTAAATGATTTGGAACCAATTTTACCAAATTTGAAAGTTATTACAATTCGAGAATCTGTACAAGATTACTTATCTCAAAATTTGAAAATAGATTCTCGATTTTTAAAACATCCATTTTATAATTATCCAAAAAATAAAAATTCCGGATTAGGATACAAAGCTGTATCTATCGCAAGAATTGATTTTGATAAAAATACAGATATTATTTTAAAAGCAAACCAATTGATTCAAAATAAAGAAAATCATATTTATCTATTTGGTTCCGAAAATAGAATCTATGTTCATCATAAATTAAAAGATCTAAATATACAAAACTATTGGAAAGGTAAATTTCCTAAAAATTTAGAACCAACTTATGAGAACAAAAGCATATTAAAAGACGCAAAATATATGATTGATCTTTCTATTATTAAAGGAGATGGTGGTGGAACACAATATACTTTTTTAGAAGCCATTTATCAGGATTGTATCTTGATTTTACACAATGAATGGATTAATAAAGGATCAGTTTTTCAATCGGGTATAAATTGTATCGGCGTTTCAAATGAAGAAGAATTATCAAATCTTCTAAATAATGATATTACAGCTGAATTATCTGAAACTATTTTGAAAAATAGTCAGAAAATAATAGAAGATCACATTTCAGTAAATTGGTTGTAAATTTTTATAGTTTGAAAAAAAAATCTCGTCATCTTTTTAAATTATATTCAAAGATGTAAATTATTCAAGTTTGAATAAATAATCAATTATACTATTGGGTATATTTTTAGTAATCATTTGTTGAATATATTTACGATTATAATTAGTTAATTTCACAAATTTATTTTTATAACAAAAGTCTACAAATTCTCTATGTGAATATTTTTTCATAAATAATTCATTAATTTTATAATTATCATCCATTGGTTTACAGGGATACGAAGAATATGAACAATCTAGATATTCAATTTTATTATGTAAATTATTTTTAACCAATGTATGAATTATCACAAAATAAATTAAATGATATGGACCATGAGTAATAAAATTTTGATAATCCACAGTTTTATCTGATATTAATTTTTTATAACTATTCATTATTCCCATTTTTAAAGACTGTTTAAAATTTTTCAGAATTATTTCAATAATGGAATTCTTTTTATCAGAAACTATCAGCCAACTTTCACAAACCGGTTTGTCTTTTATTGTTGTATGTTGTATATTTTTATAAAATAAAACTTCTTTATCCGATTGATTCATCAAATCAATAATCCATTCAAATGATTGAAATGGTAATACAGAAGCATCTATATATATACCACCATATTCATAAATTAAATAAAATCTTAAAAGATCCGATTTGTAATTTTGATTTAATTTGCTTTCCATAATTGTAATAACTTCTTTATCAGAAACAAATTCACGATAATTTTTTTGATTTAATAATCTTACAGTAAAATCTTTATTCATTTTATTTACTAAATTTACACAAATCTGAACTATTTCAGGTGCTCTTTCAATTGAATCATTCCAATACATCCAAATTATTTTTGGTATTTTTTTTGTTTCATAAATTTTATTTCTATTTTCAGTATCTTTTTTCTTGTAATAACTAGTATATAATTTATAACATAGAATCACTAGAACAATCAGTAATAACAAAATTTCATATTTATATTTGTAGAAATACTTCTTCGGATTCTTTAAGAATGATTCAATTATTGAAGTTTTTTTTGTTTTCTTTATACGATCTTTAAAGATATCAATATTTCCTTTTGTTTCTACAATTTTCGGTTCTTCCAGAGCTTTCGGTTCTTCCAGTGCTTTCGGTTCTTCCAGAGCTTTCGGTTCTTCCAGTGCTTTCGGTGCTTTTGGTGCTTCCAGATCTTTCGGTGCTTTTGTTGCTTTCGGGGCTTCCAGAGCTTTCGGTGCTTTTGGTGCTTCCAGTGCTTTCGGTGCTTTTGGTGATTCCAGATCTTTCGGTGCTTTTGGTGCTTCCAGTGCTTTCGGTGCTTTTGGTGCTTCCAGATCTTTCGGTGCTTTCGGTGCTTCGAGAGTTTTTGGTGTTTCAGATATTATTTTATTCTCCATTCAATTCTATTTATTTATTTATTTATTCATTTATTTTATTTATAAAGATAAAACTTAAAATTAAATTTTCTATATTATTATAAATGTCTGAAGTTAAAACTTGTTTAATTTGTAAACCGGCAGATGAATTATCAACAGAAGAAATACCTTATTGGTCTAAAAAAATGGGAAATTATTCACCGTATCCTTTAATGATAAGTTGTGATGAAAAATATTCATTAAAAGATCGAGATAATATGGTTGAAGAATTACCTAAAATAATTGATCGATCAATTGAATTAAAAATGAATTTTGGATCGGATGTAAATGAAAAATGGGTATTTTATTTTGCAGCAAATTCATCTGATGATCCTTTAACAATATTAGGACCACAAGAAGCATATGGTGAAGATGAAAACCATGGTTTAATAAAAACAGATAAATCTGGAAAAGTTTCATTAACTTTAAATTGTCCTCAGCCATATAGAGCAGAAGGAACAACCTATTGTCGTCATGTCCATTATCTTGTTGAAGAAGATAAAATTTGGTCAAAAATGAGAACGACAAGAGTTATATGTGAAATAAGTTTAGAAGAATTAAATACAATTGTAAAAATGGAATTGAAAGATAAATCTGCTCTGCTTATAAATGCATTAGATTATAAAGATTTTGATAAAGATAATATACCGGGATCATTAAATTTTCCGGCTAAAAAATTAGATGGATTATCGGACGAAATAAAAGAAAAAAAAGTTGTTGATTTTTTAAAAGAAAATGTTAAAAAATATGATAAAATAAACAATAAAATTCAATCAAACAAATTAGATATTAAAGATATTCCAATCATAACTTATTGTGCAAATCAAAAATGCAAAACTTCTGAAAAATTATTGAATCATTTTTATGAATGCGGAGTCAATAATGTGTTAGAATGGACTCCTGGAATGGAGGGATGGAGAAAAGAAACATCATTTTTTGATTCAGATGAAAGTGATATTGAGATTGATGATAAATCTGATAGTGATTCTGATAGTGATTCAGATAGTGATTCAGATAGTGATTCTGAAAGTGATTCAGATAGTGATCCTTCAGACAGTGATTCTTCTGATAGTGAATCAAGCGACGACGAATCAGAACAAACTTTTCAAATTAAATATGAAGGAGTGAACTATTTATTTGATAAAGAAAAAAATGAATTATGCAACGAAGATGCAGATATAATCGCAAAAGCAGAATATAAAGATGGTAAGTTAATTAATGTTCAATGGAAAAAAGATGAAGAAAAGAAACACAAACAAAATCCAAATTATAAAAAAGAAACAAAAGTAGAGAAAAAAGAAGAGAAAAAAGAAACAAAAGAGAAAAAAGAAACAAAAGAAACAAAAAAAGAAACAAAAAAAGAGAAAAAAGAAACAAAAGAAAAGAAAAAAGAAGATTCTTCCGAATCTTCATCAGATGAATCAGATGAAGATTCTGAAGAATTAGATGAAGATTCGGATGAAGATGACACAAATTTATTTACAATATTTAATTATACAGAAGAAGAATTACAAAAAAAAAATAATAATGATTTAAAAGATATTATCTTTGATATGACGAATCGAAAAGGATCAACTTATGGTTTTCCATTAGGAAGAAAAGGTTATCGAACAAAAGCACAAATTGTTGATTTAATTCAGAAATGTCAGGGATTTCCAAAAACAGAAAAAGATAAAAATAAATTTAATTATATTGATGATGAAACATTAAAAACTTATAAATTAAAACAATTAAAAAAACATGCAAATGATATGATTGCGCGAGATAAAGGGACCTATAAATATGTGGTAAATCAATTAAATAAAGATGAATTAATTGATTTAATTCTTGGATGTAGAGGAAAACCACAGCCGGTTGCTCAGAGTGGTGGAGGGATTCATAATAAATATCGAAACAAAGGTTATGGTTGGGGTTTTATGTTTTAGATTTAAAGTTATCGTTAGTATATATCTATATACAACTAATTATGATAATCAAATCTTGTATTTTTGATTTGGGAGGAACTATAGTTGATCGTTATTCTTTTACACCATTAATATGTCTTCATAGAGCTTTTAAAGGAAAAAAAATTAATGTTCCGATAGAATTAATAAGAAAAGATATGGGTTTAAGTAAAGAAGAACATATTGATAATTTATTGAAAGATAAAGAAATTCAAAGACAATGGATTCATAAATATAGAGTCAGACCTTCATCGGATGATACACAAAATTTATTTCGTGATTTTAAAATTATGCAAGAAAGAGAAACAAAATTAAATATGGAAGTTTTACCACATACGGCGAAATGTATACAAAACCTTCGAAAACATAATATTTCAATTGGAACAACGACTGGTTTCGATAAAGAACAAATGGAACGAATTAAATATCTTTTAGAATCTCAAAATATGTTTTTAGATAGTTATGTTTCCTCAACTTGTTTAAACAAACCGGGTCGACCAGAACCATTTATGATCCATGAAAATATGAAACGATTGAAACTTGACGATCCTCGAAGAATTATTAAAATTGATGATACTATATCAGGTATTCAAGAAGGATTAAATGCGGGTTGTTGGACGGTTGCTGTATGTCGTTGGTCTTCAAATATGAATATGAATTCTTTTAAAGAAATGGATAAATTAGATAATTTTAATTCAGATAATGATTATTCTTATAATTATTATCAATTAAGAAATAAAATTAATAAATGTCGTCAAATAATGGCTTCTTCGGGTGCTCATTATGTTATTAATACATTGTATGAACTGAACAATGTAATTGACGATATTAATGATATGAGAACTCCTATACCTAAAAACTTAAATTAGGATTCAAATTTCCAGGAGGGAATTGATGTCCGAACATAATCATATAAAGTAAAGCTATTCCAAATAAAACAATGCTACGATCAAAAGCAACATTTGGACTTTGACCTAAAATTAGTGTCATAACAATATACGAAATAAAGAAAAGTACTATAGAATGTCCTAAATGATTCAATCCATCTCCCACAGCAAACATATTACCCATATTTATACTTCTTCAAATATAAAAAATTTGATATTATTTAAAAATTAATTTATAGTACTTTAATAAATGGAAAAATCAAAAGTCGGATACGATGAGATACTAGAAGAACTAAACTTTTATAAATCTCTGTTTGTTACCCATCGACGATCAATGATAGGGAACTTAAGGATTAAAACAAAAAAAGGAGAAAGAGTGTGGGTTGACAAAATTAATGATTTTCACAGTCTAAGAGAATATGATATTGATGAAGAAATTACTGAATGGTTAAATCCACCGAAAGCTTCTCGTTAAAGATATGTTTCAATGATCTTGTCAAGTAGAAGATTGAAACCCTCTTTTGAGAGTCCATCAAGAGAATTCATTATCTTAAACAGATCATTTCGGATCAAGATTTTTTTGGGTGCCATGAAATCCCACTCAACTAGGTCCCCATAGTAATCAAGGAATTCATCCTTTGTGTAGGCTTTTCCGTCATAAGGATCGAACCTACGTTCTTGCCTAACTGGTACTTGAGGCGCTTGTGCTGGTGGTGCTTGTTCGAGCAAACCCCAGAATTCGATGTCCCCCATAGAATACGAAGCCCAATAATTATCCATGAAGCCATCGGACCAATCCCCTTGGGAGAGGAGAGTCCAGACCACATTACCACCCCACTTTTGGTGGAAGTACTGACGAGAAGGATTCAATGGGTCAAAGATCAGCGTGGCCACAACCCCGTCAATCCCCGTAATATCGGTAAGATACAGGATGAGGTAAGGGACGGGTTCCGCCGGGCCGTCCCCGGTCCTTCCGCCTAACTCCGGCGGAAGGAAGGGTCGGTGGTGTAGTTTGAGCCAGGTGACGGAATGGATACTGACACATTGAGCATCTTCGTCAGGCCCCTCTTGATCGAGTTGTTCCCAGTAGACTTTTTCTTCACCCTCTGGATCAATGTTGAGCATGAACCAGTTTGAACCGTTCTTGGTAAACAGGTTTCCGTAGCAATCGCAGACAAGAGTGTCTGCATTGGCGTCGCCGGTGAATTTGGTGATCATGTGAGTCATATTATTTCTTTCTTTTTGTTATTTGTTTGTTGTTATAATCTTTAACTAACACAATCAAATTTATTATATAGGACCAAGTTCTTCCCATAGTTCTTCGTGGAATTTATTCGAACGACACGTTTTACAGAAATCATAAAAAAGATAGAAAATTCTTTTACAATATTTCATATTATTTTATATTATTTCATATTATTTAAGTATTTAATTATTTAATTATTTCAATAATATTTTATTTGTTTATATTATAAATATGAGTGATAAGTTGGTATGTGGAATACTATTTGTATGCTGTATCTTTATTTTATTTTTATTGCTTTGTTTAATCATGTCATTTATTACGATAAGTAGAATACATATTATTGAATTAATATTATTAACATGGTTTATAGGTTGTTTAATACTCGGTGCATGCAAATTTTTCGATAGGACGAAAATACCAGGGGGCAGTAAAGGAGAAGAATTAGCATATAATGTCTACGAGGTTGTATCTTGGCCGTATAACATAGTAGCTTACTTTAAAATATCGACGGCGAAATAGGTGGAATAAGGTAAAATTAAAATAAATTAAAATAAATTAAAATAAATTTATTTTAATAGTTATAATGAAATTCATTCAAAAAGTAAATGATGTATTAACATTATTATTTATCATATGTATTATTTTTGTTATCACACATATATTAGAGCTTGGTCCGAGAAATTCGATACAAATAATATTAGGAGTTTGGGCATTCGGTTCAATAATTAATCTGTTATTTTGTATCAAATCTCTCAACCCGGATAACGCATATCAGCTGCCCTTCGATATACTGAAGGCACTCTTTTGGTGGTATTTTGGTATCATGGAACTTTTAGATGAAATTTTCTAGAATCTCTCAGGACGACTCCGGGGTCGCCATTAGGGGGAGGGTTTAATTTTTTTAAGTGAATTCTCTATTTTTTTTTCAGACATAGAACACTCTTCAATTAAGAATACTTTTAGCATATCTTTTTTATATTGATTTTGAATTATAGGAATATTTTCAATAGTATTTATGTCTTTCATAGAAAGAAATAAATTTCTAGCTCCATTAAATTTTTGAATAAATTCTTCAGGAATCGTTGAACATTTACCCGATTGAATGAACTTTTCAATCGTTTTGTATGTTTGTATATAATTATATGAACGGACAGTTCCAACTTTAGGAATCGTTGGACAATAATCACAACCACAAATAATACACATATCTATAAATTCTGACATATCCATTTTAAAATCTTTTAAAATTGTTTCTAAATCAATAATACTTACAACATCCCTTCGTTTTATCGATTTATCTAAACAAGACCGAATTAATTTTGGACAACCATAAACAAGAGTATCCATATCTTCCGAAATAACATAATCAACAATACCTTTTCGACATAATTCTGCTGCATAAGCTTCGGCTTCACCATTAGGATGAATATAAGATACACCCATTAAATTGAACAGTTTTTTAAGATCATCTATATGAGATTTTTGAATTCGAATTGATCCTTTTTCATATTTAATTTTTTCTTCTTTTGAATCTGATTTTTCAGCTAATTCTTTGCATTCAGATGCTTTTTTATTTCTTTCTTTAAGAGTATTTATTTTCTCAGATGGAGGTTTTCCATCAAAAATATAAATAGGAATAATACCCAATGCTAAATATTGAATCGTTTTATAAAATAAACCAACAATATGACTGACTATTTTGTTATCTTTATTTGTTAAATATTCTCCATTATTGCGGACATTTGTTAAACTTTTGTAAAGAAATATACTAGTATCAATTGCTACTTTTTTACCTGCAAGTTTATATAAACTGGTTGTTTGTATTGAATCGGGCGATTTTTGTTTAATCAGTGAAGTTAGGCTGCGAATACCCATTTTATTATATTAATACTATAGTTTTAAATATGTAAATTTGTATCAAATTTTAGTTTTAAATTATTAAGGTTTAATTTTAATATCACAAAAGGGACATAGTTTTTTATAAGTAAACCAAGTATCAATACAAGATTTATGAAATTTATGACCACAAGATAATATAGACATATTTTGATCTTTTAAATACCCATTCAAACAAATAATACACTCTTCATCTTCATCTAATGATGTTTTAAGAATATAATTCGTTATATCATTTGTTTCCTTTTTAGAAGAACATTTATTCTTAATACAACCAATTAACTGTTCCATCTTTCAAGTATATTTAAGAATAATATTTAAAGAATATGTTTAATTCTTTATTAAAATTTATTGTATCAATAAATGTCATTCAATGTGATTGTTGAAAAATTATTAGAATCAATCAAAAATGAATTGAAAAAAGATGAAGTCCTTCTTAAATTAAGAAATGATGTTATTAAACCCATTGTTGAACAAGTATTAAATATCATTTATCCTTATTTATTATGCTTATCTATTTTATTTATTACGGTAATATTAGTTATTTTTATAATTTTATTCTTGAATATTAAAATATGCTATTCAAACAATTAAAATTTGATTGATAAATTTATATTTTTTTTAATATAAACTACAAAATGGAAAACGAACAAAAAATTATTCAATGGGTTCAATATGATAACAAAATAAAAGAATACAATGAGAAATGTAAAAAATTAAGAGAAGAAAGAGATAAAATTGGTTCCACTGTAATTGAAAAATTTAATACAGATGACTCATTACCAACTTATCATATTACTGGATTAAATACTTCTTTGTCAATTCAGAAAATAAATTCATATGAAAATTATACCAATAAATTTTATAAAGATTGTTTTACAAAATTTCTAGGTTCCGAAGACAAAGCATCCGAATTAATTGAATTTATGAAAAAAGAAAGAAAAATGGAATCAAAACTGACTCTTAAACGAAGTTATCTTATGGATTAACTCTATTTAAAAAATACCAATGAAAGAAGTAAAAATAATACACACAATCTCTGAGATGCTCCAACCCCATTATAACTACAATAAGGTGGCAATTCTTCCCCCATGTCATTAAAGAAATTGTTCACTTGCAACCGTCTCTTTTTGTTACCTTCACAGAAAAATAATAAGATAAACATTACAAAGATAGATATCCATGATAATAAAATACTCAATTGTACTCCCCTTAATTGTTTCGGATTTATATAAATCCATAAACTTAAAGCGACTAAATGTAAGAATATTCCACCATATGCTGATATTTCATGTATCAGGGGATAAGCCTTTAATGTAAAAAAGCCCTGAACAATATTTAAAAAACACGCCGCAAAACCCAGACATTGAATAATTCTAGATACTATTGGTTTATCTGGAAGATAAATATAATTTCCATAGAATAAACCAGATATTATTCCTATGATTACAAAACTGACTAAATAAATAGAATAAGATTTTGATGAACCATATGGTCTATGTGTTTGAGATATTTGTGGAATAGCCCATATGTTTTCTTCACTAGTATGATATAAATATACTAATATAATAGAAGATACAATATAAGTAATTAGGGGTAGATATAAAATTATATTTTTTTTGGAATTCATTTTTTTATTATAGTTAATATTTTTATTTATTTAAATTATAGGAATACTCGGTTGCATCGCAATTCCACATAATCCTCTGTCATCATCTATATTCCTTTGAATACGAATATATCCATTCTCACCCCATTCCTTACCCCATGAATTTTTTATAATCCAATAAGGTGTATCAGTTTCTAATTCAATACCATAACCAACCACTAATACACCATGATCTAACTGAGTTCCACAATCTAAATCAGAATAAATACCAGATTGATACAATTGAAATGATCGTTTATTTGCTTGAATCGCAACTGAAACGGGTTGTTGAGCGACTCCTCTTTTTAAATTTTTTTCATCATTTGGTTTTAAATCTCCATAATCAGTAAGATTTATAACAGATGTACATTGATCTTTCTGACATTCTTGATTTATTGCTTGATAAGGATATGATAAATTAGTACATAATCCGTTATCAATAATATATTGAAATCCAAGATCCATTGATCCTCCACCGCACCCTTTATTTCCATAATCAATTGAACAATCAATTAATTCTTGTTGAGATAAATTATAAACAATATTATATTTGATTGCCCATGCTGATTCAACTGCTCCGGAAGAACTGAAAGCCCAGCATCCCCCACAGTGACCTTGATTTTTGACGGAAGAAACTTTATGATTTTTTCTCCAATCAATTTTAAACGGAACAAGATCTTTTTCAAATTTAATTGGATTATTTACTTCATAAGGAATATAATAATTCTCATTTTGAAGATTAAATTCTTCTGTATAATTAACATCAATAAATTGATTCTGAGATACAGTATAAGATAAATTTAAATTATTATGATTTTGAATAAATAATTCATTCTCAAGATTAGTAAAACGCAACAATTGAATGAAAAAAGAAAACATATTTATAATATCATATAGAATTTAATCTTTCAAATATTCTTTCAAATATTCTTCAATTTCTTCATTCAATCTTTCTTCTTTTTCTTGATCAGTATACGACAACCAACTCAGTGTATCAATAAAATCATAAATATTCTGATTGGTATACCAATTTGGTGATTCAGAATAAAATTCTCTTAAAAATAAGGGTGTCTCTTGATTGTCTAAAATTGAATCCATTCTCTCTTTGTAGGTTTGAATTAAATATTGACAAATATTATCATATTCAGAACTTTGTGTAATATTTTTGTTGTCCATAGTTATACTTCATTCTAGTGAATAAACTTTAAATTAAAATATTCAATAAAGTAGAATGAAAGATTATATTATTCGTAAAATTGAAAGTAAATATAAAAATAATTATAAATATAAATATTACGATAAACATAATAATAAAGTTGATACACAAATCGTTAAATTTTGTTTACAGGGACTTTATTTACCCCCCGCATATGATGATGTAAAAATTAATTTAAATAAAAAATCAAAAATTTTAGCTATCGGATATGATAAAAAAGGAAGACCCCAATATATTTATAATAAAAAATATGTTCAACAGCGTTCAAAATCAAAATTTAATCATATGATCAAATTTGGTGAATCATATAAGAAAATTTTTCGTCAAATTACAAATGATTTGTATTCTGAATCAGATTCTAAAAATAAACAAATTGCTTCAGTTTTGAAAATTGTAATCGATTGTTGTTTTCGTATTGGTAATGATAAATATTCAAAAGAAAATAAATCATATGGTGTTACTACATTAGAAAATAGACACATTAAAGTGAATAAAGATTTAGTAAAAATAGATTTTATTGGGAAAAAAGGTATTCGAAATGTTTGCGATGTTAAAAACAAAAAATTAAGTAAAAATTTAAAAACTAAAAAAAGAACTCTTCAGAAAAATGATCGTATTTTTACTTATCGATCTAAAAATAAATATTATAATATTAAAGCATCTGATGTAAATAATTATTTAAAAAAATTTGGTAATTTTACAGTTAAAAATTTTAGAACTTGGGGAGCAAATATGGAATTAATATCACAAATACTTAAAAAAGAAAAAATAAATACTCTTTCCGGTAAAAATAAAATAATTAATGATTCATTAAATAAAGTATCTCAAAAATTACATAATACAGCATCTGTGTGTAAAAAAAATTATATTGATCCTTATTTAATTGATATATTTTTAAATGATTCAAAAAGATTTTATGCAACATTTAAAAATTCAACCACAAAAGAAGAAATTACTGAAGGTTATTTAACTTTATTAAAAAATAAAATCTAGTACAAATATAACGGGCTCGCCATCGCGGAAACACCTTCTTCAAGTAGTGAGCCTTTCAGGTGTCCATCACAAGGGAGTGTAAATCATCATCCGGGAGATCGATGGGGACCTGCCAGTGCGGCTTCGGTGTTGCCGCACTCGCCCGCCGAGCAGGTTTGGCACTGGGCGTCGCAGGGGCATCAAAAGCTTCTATGAGGATTAACCCTGGCCACGACAATAGGGAACCGACCGGAGGGAATCCTCTCGTTTCATTATCCGCTACGAAATTAAGAACAAAAAATAAAATACCAAATAAATAGATACCCAATGTCAAAAATATAGGTCGGTAGTCTGGTCTCCACCAGGTCGGGATTTTATTGAGAGAATTCTCGGATGAAAATGGCCAACTCACGATCCTACCACAGACGCTGCTCAAACTGCAACTTTGCCCAGCGGGCTTGAGGAGGAGGAGGAGCACAGAATTTATGGACTTAATAACCAATAATATTAATATCACTGAGAGGAACAGAAAAGTAGTTTCCACAAATGCATCATACCGATTTTGGCGACGCTCTTTCGCTTCGTGAAATTTGAGGACGAATAGTAGGAAGATAATTGTACCGATTCCAATATTTGCTACAGTTAAACTATCAATTGTCATTTTGTATATATATTTATATATTTATTTTTTATTTTTAGTGAATACAACTTTCATTTTACCATTTTCGGCTTTTTTATATTCTCCTAATTGTTGACCTAAACCATCACCCTCAAGTACTTCATAAACATATTGAGGAATTTCGCCCGGTTTAATCCAATATTCTTTTTTACGATAAATTAAAATTTCATAGTCTCCATCTTCATCATCTGTTTCTGTTCCATTGTCTGTTTCTGTTCCATTGTCTGTTTCTGTTCCATTGTCTGTTTCTGTTCCATTGTCTGTTTCT
>MDTC01071284.1_pt1 | contig 47170 bp, 46 predicted proteins | sample 811181 | NCBI WGS metagenome assembly MDTC01 (sample SAMN05326644, study PRJNA326480) | marine metagenome | isolation source: seawater | place: Pacific Ocean: North | collected 2011 | reverse complement strand
GGTATTTTATAAACACTTATATCTTTTGATAAGTCTCCTCTATCAATTAAAAAATTATTTCCGTCTTTTATTATTTTTTTAAACTCGTTTATTGATTGTTTAGTTTCAATTTTAAATATATTATTTGAATTATTGCCTGTTAAATTATTAAAATATTTAACATCATTTAAACTATTTGTGAAAGATAGTGCAAAATTATTTATACTTTCTAATTTACCAACTTTTACAGCTTCAATGTCTTTTTCTGTTAAGCATTTTAACTTAACTTTTCTATTTTCTAGATGTATACCTTTGTTGTTTTCTAAATATCCATGATTAATAACTTTAGCTAATAAATAATCATTCTTCTTTTTTATTATCTTAATTTTTAGACCTTCAAATCCTATATTAAGGATATCATCGAGCCTTAATTTATCTTGAATATATTCTGGGTATAAATTTAGGTTTTTTTCTTTATTTTTCCTAATAAAGACAAGTGAGTTTTTTTTTAAAAATTTTCGTTTTGAGAATTTACTCCTTATTTGAGCACCTTCAGTATCAATACATATGGGGCAATTAGTTTTTTTTTTTTATATATGAAATATTTTTTTTCAGCTCAGATATTCCTAAGTGGGACATATTCAACCTAAGTAGATCAACATTTTTTCTGGAATATTCTAAAAATTTAGAATTTAATGAACTTGGTCCCAAAGTGCATATAATTTTAATTTTTTTTTTCATAACTTTAATTATTCATTTGATATATTAATAGATATAATTATTAAAGAATATCTTTTAATAACAAAGTATTAAATATGATTTTTATAAATGTTTTTAATGAAAAAAAATAAAATTAATATCCTAGATTGCACTTTAAGAGACGGTGGTTATTACAATAATTGGGAATTTAAAAAAGATTTAATCAATGAATACCTTAAAGTTATGGATTTTATTAAAGTAGATTATGTGGAAATTGGATTTAGATTTATTGATAAGGTAAAAACCAAAGGACCTTGCGCCTATTCAGAAGAAAGTTTCCTTAAAAGCTTAAAAATTCCAAAAAATTTAAAAATAGGTATTATGATTAATGCTGCTGATTTTGTTAATAGTAATGACATAATATCAATAGCAAAAAAAAGTTTTAGAAACAAAAAACAATCTATAATCTCCCTTGTGAGAGTCGCATGTCACTACAATGAATTGAAACTAATTACACCTCTTATTAAATGGCTTAAAAAATCTGGATATAAAACTGGTATTAATATTATGCAGATCCCAGAATTATCATTTAAAGAAATAAAAAATTCTGTGTTACTTATAAAAAAAGCTAATGCTGATATTCTTTATTTTGCAGACAGTTTGGGAAGTTTGGATGGTATTAAAACAAATAAGATAATAAAAAATATAAGATTATTTTGGAAAGGCCCAATGGGAATACATACTCATGATAACATGGGTAAAGCAATGGAAAATTCTATAGCCGCAACAAAAAATTCAGTACAGTGGATTGACTCAACTGTAACTGGGATGGGGAGGGGACCAGGTAATACAAAAACAGAGCATGCAATTCTAGAGTTTAAAAGAAAAAAGATAAATAACGAAAAATTAGTTAGTTTATTAAAATTAATAAAAAATTATTTTGACCCTTTAAAAGAAAAATATAAGTGGGGATCAAACCCATATTATTATTTCGCAGGCCTACATTCTATTCATCCAAGTTTTGTACAAGAAATGCTTGCCTCAAATTTATTTGACACTGAGGATATTTATTCGAATTTAGATTATTTGAGTACTGTTGGAGGAAAAAAATATAGTAATGAATTGATTTCTTTAGGAAAAAACTTTTATAAGAATATCAATAGAGGAAACTGGCAACCAAAAAAAATAATTGAAGGTAAAGATGTGCTAATTTTAGGGCCAGGAAAATCTGTAATAGATAATAAAAGCTCAATAATTAGATTTATTAAAAAATATAAACCGATAGTTTTAGTTTTAAATGCAATCAACCCAATCCCAAAAAAATATGTTTTTGCTCATATTGTTTGTCATACACTGAGACTTTTGTCAGATATTAATAAATATAAAAAGTTGAATAAAAAACTGATCACTCCTTATTCTAGCTTTTCAAAAAATATAAAATCAAAAATAAATTCAAAAAATATTTTAGATTTTGGTTTACAGGTTAAAAATAAAAAATTTAGATTTGAAAAAAATTACGTTGTTTTGCCAAATTCTCTTGCTGTTACTTATGCATTAGGAATTTCTACAAGTGGAGAGGCTAAAAATATATATTTAGCAGGCTTAGATGGATATAATGACAGCAGTCCTAAAAAATTTGAGATGGATGACTTATTTCAAAATTATAAACTTGAAAAAAGTTCTAGAAAAATATTTTCATTAACACAAACAAATTATAAAATTAAAAAAATTAAGAAATTTTGATGATCGATTATTTGATTATTATACCTGCTAGATATAGCTCTAAAAGATTACCAGGAAAACCACTAATAGATATAAAAGGTATACCAATGATTATAAGAACTTATAATCAATGCAAAAAAGCAGTATCGGCATCAAAAATTATTGTAGCAACTGATGACAAAAGAATTCAAAAGATTTGCTTTAAAAATGGGATTAATTCAATAATGACTTCAAAAAAATGTCTTACAGGGACAGATAGAATTGCAGAAGTAGCCAGAAAAATTAAAAAAAGTTTTTATATTAATGTTCAAGGTGATGAGCCAATTTGTAATCCAAGAGATATTAAAAACATTGTCAATTTTGCAAAAAAAAACCCTAATTTAATTGTGAATGGGTATACTGAAATAAAAAGTAGAGAAATGTTTAATTCACCTAATGTACCAAAAGTTGTTTTTGATAAAAATGAAAATCTTTTGTATATGTCAAGAGCAGCAATTCCTTCAAATAAAAAAAAAAATTTTATTAAATCATGGAGACAAGTTTGTATTTATTCTTTTCCTTATAAATCTCTTAAAATTTTTACGTCAGTTAAAAAAAAAACTAAATTAGAATCAATCGAAGATTTGGAGTCTAATAGGTTTTTAGAGCTTGGATATGATGTTAAAATGTTAAAAATGTCTGATAAATCAATAGCGGTTGATACTAAAGAGGATTTGGTAAAAGTAAGAAAATTAGTTAAAGATTAACTTTTTACATAAATGACAAAAGAAAAATTTTTAGATCCAAACATTAAAAATAAATCAAAGACTGTTGAGGATAAAATTCAACTTTTTGATTATAATGGCATTAAACTTCCTTTACCAACTGAAATTGAAATAAGTGAGTCAGGAACTTGCAATAGATCATGTTCATTTTGTCCAAGAAGTGCTCCAGATTTTGAGGATAAAAAAGAATTTATTACAAATAATTTGCATGAAAAATTATGCAAAGAACTTCAAAAACTCAATTATAAAGGAACAATTCGCTATAGTGGCTTTGTTGAGCCGATGTTAGATAAAAATATTTATAACTTAATCAGTATGGTCAAAACTTTTCTTCCTTATTCTAATATTGAAATGGTAACCAATGGTGATCCATTAAATCTTAAAAGATTAAAAAAATTATTTCAAAGTGGTTTGGATAGGATTTTGATTAGCGCTTATGATGATAAAGAAAATGCTGATGAATTAGAGGATTTGTGTAAAAATGCAAAACTGTCACCTGAACAATATATTGTTAGACATCGTTATTACTCTGAGGAAAAAGATTTTGGAATTACTTTGAGTAATAGATCCGGATTAATGGAAAATGCAGAATTTAAAATTAAAAGCCTGAAAGAACCACTTAAAAAACCTTGTTATATTCCCTCTTACACATTCTTTTTAGATTACCAGGGTGATGTTTTGATGTGTCCTCATGATTGGGGTAAAAAAATTATATTAGGAAATTTAAATAAAGAAAATCTCACAGATATTTGGTTTAGTAAAAAATCAATGCAAATTAGAAAAATGTTAAATAGATCAAATAGAAATTTCACACCATGTAATGTTTGCGATGTAGATGGTACACTTATGGGGAAATTAAATTCTAAATATTACATGTAAATGAAAAAAATTTATTTTACTAAAAGAGATTTTGATTATAGGAAACAATTATTGAGTTTATCAATTTAAAACCAAGTTAAAAAAAGATAATAGAATAGGTTAAATTAAGTGGATCCAAGTAGTGTATATATTATTGGAGGAGTAAAAAAAATTTCTGCTAGAATTAATAGTAATTCCAAAGTAATTTTTCTTGATAAAGTTAAAAAAGGTTTCGAAAATCAGATATTCCTCATAAAAAAATTGCAAGATGATTCAGATATTTTAAGAAAAAAATTTGTTAAATTGCAAGAACATGTGTTTACACAAATACAACATTTAGCAAAAGAAGATGATGATTACAGATATATATTAACTAATCTTTTTTTTGAAGCTGCACCTTATAAGTCAGATACAGTTTATAGATTTTTTAAATTGAGCTTAATAATTGATTATATAGTAGAAAATAAGATAAAAAAATTATACCTTGTAAATGTAACTGAAGATATCGCAAATTTTTTCATTAATAATAGTCAAAAATTATCATTTTATGTAGAAAAAGTTTCTATCAAAAAAAAAAATTTATCTTTAAAGTCTCAATTATTAAGAAGCACTTTAGGTGCTTTATTAAGTAATTTATTTATTGAATTTAAAAAAAAAAAAAACAAAATATCAACTCAGAATAGCTATTTCAAAAAAGTTGTATTGAGTTCTTCCCCTGGTCATTCTTTTAATAACGGTTTTTCGAGCCATTATTTTGCAGATGTCTCTGCATTATTAAACAAAGATTATGCGTGGTTATTTATGTATCATGGCGATATTTCAAAACTTCATGAGGAAAGTAAGTTAATCAAATCTGAAGTTAATTCATTTGGTTTTTTAGATTCATATTTTTCTTTAACTAATTTTAAAGAAATTTTAATTGATTATTTTAGAATAAGAAAAAAATTAAAATCAATTAAACTCGAAAATTTATTCATTTTTGAAAAAGTAGACTATCTCAATCTTATTAAAAGTGACTGGTTAATGTCTATTTCAACTGTGCTTATTAATACTCTCATTTTCGAGAAAAAATTCAAAAATTTTTTTAAAATAAACTCAAAAATTGAAGAAATTATATATTTAATGGAATATCAACCTTGGGAGTTTGTTTTAAATAAGGTAGCTCATAAGAATAATGTAAAAACGAAAGCTTCTATTCACTCAATTTTAAGACCAAATTTTATGAACTATCATTGTTCTGAATTTATTCATTCATTTTATTATATTCCATCTTATGTGGGAGCAAACAACAATCTTAGTAAGGCTCGTTTTTTAGAAAATGGTTTTAATTCAAAACAAACATTAAAGATTGAAGCTCAAAGGTATAATTATTTGATTAAAAATAGTGACATGTTAAATCAAAAAATATCAAAAATAAGAAAATCTATTTTAATATCAACATCAACAAATTATAAAGAAACAAAAGAATTATTAGAAACTTTTTTTTTATCAAATATAGTATTTGAGAAAGTGTATATTAAAGAGCACCCACATATGCCTGTAAGATCAATAATAGATAATTCAATAAAAGGATTCCCTCCCTATGAATTAGTAGAGGGTTCTGTGCAAAATGCTTTTAAGTTATCAGATATTGTTTATGTAGCAAATAGTTCCTCTGTTTTGTTAGAGTCGGTATTGTCAAAAAAACATACTGTATCATTAATTTCATTATCTACTTTACCAATGCCAGCGATTGATAAAGCTCCGAACTTATACTTTGTCGAAGATGAAAATTCATTGTCTAATACATTAACTCAATTAACTAATGAGATTGAAATTGACTATACAAAAAATGCTGTCACTAATGATTTATATCTTGATAAAGAATTAAGTTTATGGCGTAAGTTTCTAAAAATATAATAAAATATTAATCTATTTTAATTAATTTTTTCTCACAATAACTAAATTGTTATTATTATAAACTTTTTTGTGCTTATTTGACAAAGTAACTATCTCTGTTTCATAATTTTTTAATTCTTTCTGAAAAAAATTTATATTATCATTGCTAACATCTTCTATTATGTAAATTCCATTTTTTTTAATTTTATTAAATGAGTTAAAAAAAAAATTTAAATTTGCCCTTGGATCATGAAGTCCATCATCAATTATTATATCAAAATTTTCCACATTAATACTTTTCCACATAGATTTAATGCTATTTGTATTTAATTGATCTACAAAAAAAGTTTTTATTCTTTCTTCTTCAAATAAAATATTTTTATCAATATCTCCACCATAAATATCAGCATTTATGAAATAGTCTCTCCACATTCTAAGTGAAGCACCGGGGGATGCATTTTTTGTCATATTTGCTTTAATCTCAAGATCGTTCGTTCCTATACCACATTCAAATATTAATTTTATATTCTCTTTAGATAAATCAAATATTGAATGATAGTAAGAAGTATAGCTATGGGGTATCCAATTATAAGGTTTTTTAGAATTGATATTTACAAAACCTTTATCAGTCCCGTATTTTTCAGAAAGCTCTGAAAGAATATTTGTAGAGTTTATATAAGAAATATTCTTAAAATCTCCGCTGATATTATTTAAGATCTTTGATTGATGATAATCAATTTTTTTTTGCAAATATCTTTTTATTATTAAAACTAAAAAATTTGGTAGTATTTTTTTCAAAATTTTTTTCACAATTGATCTTTATTTTGCTTAATAAAAAATAAGCTATTTAATATCCTTAATATTTGATTTATGTTTATATTATATTGTATATAATTAATTTACCAACATGAAATATTTTATCATAGATAATTTTATTGATAAGGAATTGTGCATTAAATTAATTGAAGCATGTAATATCTATAATCCTAGCAGAAATAAAAACGAGATTCATGGAGGCAGACAGTTCCTTAGCTCAACAGGATTAGAATTTAATAATTTGCTGAAAAATTCCAAGGACTGGGAGAATTTAGAAAATAAAATAAACTCATTAGAATTTCTTAATTTTTGTCTCAAAAAACTTGATTTGACCGAAAATAAGTTTTCATTAGTAAATTTTTTCAAATGTAGAAATTTAAATAGATTTCAGAAATTTTATAAAAAATTTAATTCAACAAATGTTGGATCTATTTCAACAAAAAATTTATTTATTTATTCTGCAATGAGATTTTATAGAGATATTCTGAGAAAAATAAAATTTTCTAAAATCTTTAATATTAATAAAAGTGCCGTAGAGTTATTATTTGATTACTCGAAGGCAGGAAATGGGTATTCGAGAAAAATACATAGAGACAGTGATAATAGACTTATAGTTTTTCTTATATATCTTAACTCCCCCTCGATCAAAAATGATCATGAAGGTGGAGACTTAGATATTTATCGATTGGCCAATGGAGATAAAGACACAGCATTTCCAGATAAAAAAAATTGTGAAAAGATTAAAAGCATTAAACCTGAAGCAGGAAAATTAATTGTTTTTCTAAACAATAATGAAAGTTTTCATGGAGTAGAAGAAATGAAAAATCACTCTGAATACAGACATTTTATCTATGGTGGTTTTACACTTTTAAATAATAAAAACCCTTATATCACAAATAAAAGTAGCGTAGATACTGAATTTCACTTATATGAATAAAAGTGTTTAAACAAAAATAATTATTATATGAAACCACTAATTTCTGTAATAATACCCACTTACCAACGTCGTGATAAATTAAAAATTACATTAGAGTCGGTTCTTTCACAAACATATACTAATTATGAAGTTTTGATTATGGACGATGGCTCAAATGACGGTACTAAAGAAATGGTTAATTCACTCAATGATTCTAGAATTTTTTATAATTGGCAAAAAAATACAGGAGGACCCGCCAAACCAAGAAATAATGGGATTAAAATTGCAAAAGGAGACTGGATTGCATTTTTGGATGATGATGATGTTTGGAAAGAAAATAAATTAGACGAAATTAATAAACAAATTAATGACAAAAATGATTTTATTTATCATGATTATTCATCAGTCAACTCTAATAATTTAAAAAAAAAACTTATTAGATCATCAGATTTAAAATATCCAAAGGTTATTGATCTATTGATAAACGGCAATGTAATTGGTGTATCAACAGTTGTAGTGCGTAAAAAATTATTGTTAAGCATTAACGGTTTTAACGAAGACGTTAGGATGGCACCTTGTGCTGATTATAACACTTGGTTAAAAATTGCTCAATTATCTGAAAATTTTTTTTACTTACCAAAAAATCTTGGATACTATAAAATTGATGAGACCAATATGTCAAATCAAGATATGACTATTTCAAAAAGATTAGCAATAAAAGAGTTTTTACACCTTTTGAATAATAATCAGAAAATCAATCTTGAAGCAAAGTTAAATTATCAAAGTGGGAGCTTCAATTATTCAAAAAAAAACTACATGAAAGCTATTAATTTATTCTGGGTTGCTTTAAAGTATGGAAGTTTATTTATAAAAATAAAATCATTAATAAAATTATTTAAAGCCTCAATAAATAAAGTTACTGATAAAATAATTAAGACAGTTTTAAAATGAAAGAAAATACTATTATATTAGGTAAAAGAAGTTACCTTAGCAGTGAATTAAAAAAAAAATTAAAGAAAAGTCAAATATATTCAATTAATAAATTTCCTTACTCTAAAATTAAAAATAAAAAATATAATATAATTATAAATAGTTTTTACTCATCTTTAAAATTAAAAAAAATAAATAATTATGAGGAATTTTTAAATAAAAGTTTATTAGAACTTGCAAAGTTTATAGATAAATTTCCAAAAAATAAGATTAAAAAAATAATTTATACTAGTAGTTCTTCAATTTATAATTCAATTAATGACTTAGAATTTGATGACTCAAGGAATAGAAAGATTTATTCCTCAACTAAATTTGCAGCAGAGAATTTGATTAAAAATTTTTGTACTAAAAATGGCGTTAAATTTAGTATTATGAGAGTTTTCAACATTTATGGAGACAAAGAACAGTTTTCAATAATATCAAAAATTTTAAGCTGTTATAAAAAAAAAAATAAAACATTAAAGTTAATAAATAATGGTAACTCTGTCAGAGATTTTATTCATATAAGTCAAGTTGTAGAGTCTTATAAAGAAATTATTAATGAAAAAATAAATAGGATAGTTGATGTTGGGTCTGGTTACGGTCTGAGAATAAAGGATATAATCGATGAACTTGGGGCTAAAAATTTTTCAATTAAAAATATTAATGTCTTAGAAAGTAGCTTTTCAATTGCCAATAACTCTCCCGGTAAAAATAATAAAATCAGTATTTTAGAAAACTTTTTAAAAAAAAAATTACGTTTAAATAAGAATATTCATTTTAATAAAATTTCATCTAATAAAAAAAATGTGCTTCATGATTATTTGCAAGGCTCTATTATCTATGGTGCAGGAGAAGCTGGAAGAAAATTATTAAAAATTTATAAACAAACTAACAAAGATTTTATTAGTTTTTTTGTAGATGATAGAAAAAAATATTTTAAAACCAAAACTATTGAAGGAAAAGAGATTTTATCTTTTCAAGACTTAGTTAAATTAAGTAGAAAAAAAATTATCAATAATATTATAATAGCAATACCCTCACTATCTGCCTCGAAACTTAGAAGTTTAATTGATAAAATTACACCCCTAACTCTAAATATATCAATAGTAAATTTAAATTTATTTGGTCAAAATAGTTATCTAAATTTATCAGATGTTACAGATACAGTTTTATCAGATCTCTTAAAAAGAAAACCGATTACAAAATTAAATTTATTAAAAACAATCTCTAAAAAAACAATTCTTATTACTGGGGCAGGTGGCTCTATTGGCTCTGAACTTGTTAAACAAGCAATGGGATCTGGATCAAAAGTAATTGCTTTAGATCATTCTGAATTAGCTCTTTATAATTTAGAAAAAAACTTAAATGAAAATTTCAATTTAAAAAATATAAAGATTATACTTGGCTCAATATTAGATATCAATTTATTAAAATCTATTATGCAAAATAATAATATAGATATAGTTTTTCATGCAGCAGCATATAAACATGTAAATATTTTGGAAAATAATATTTCATTAGCTGTTAAAAATAATGTATTTGGCACAGTTAATATTTTAAATCAGTTTAATAAAAAACGATTAAAAATTGTTATTATTTCAACTGACAAAGCAGCAAGACCAAAAAGTATTTTAGGAGCAACAAAAAGAATTAGTGAAATAATATGTCAAAATTTTCAAAAATCATCATCATATTATTCAGATATCAAAATTGTTAGATTTGGAAATGTTTTTGGAAGTAAAGGTTCTGCAATTGAACTTTTTGTCGATCAGCTTAATAAACAATTACCAGTAACTTTAACTGATTATTCAGTAAAAAGATATTTCATGTCTATTAGAGAAGCATGTAATTTAGTTATTCAGTCTACAAATTTAACTAATAAAGGAAAAATATTTATTTTGAATATGGGCAAACAAATTTTAATGAGAGACATAATATTTAAATTAGCAGAAATGAAAAATATTGGAAAAGAGGAAGTATTAATAAAAAAAATTGGACTTAATAAAGGAGAAAAATTGTCAGAAGAGTTATCAATAGGAAAACAATTCATTAAAACATCAAATAAAGATATATTTGAAACTAATGAGCCAACTTATAAAAAAGAGAGAATTGAAAAATTAATTTATGATTTAAAAAAAAATATTTTTCACAAAAATCAACATTTTTTAAAAAAAATAATTTTTTCATTTCTTTTGAAAGAAAAGTAATTTTTATTTTAGTAAAATATTTTTATTAATAATTTTGTTAAGACTAGCTAAGCATTTTAGTCTATTTATTTTTTTTAATGTCGTTTTAAGAGACTCTTTTTGTTTATTTTGGTATCTGTTATTTTTAATATCCACCATAATTTTTTTTGAAATAGACAAATATTCTTTTTCATTAAAAGATTTGATAAGGTAGCCATTTCTTTTATTTATAATTTCGTTATTTCCAGGTATATCAGAGCATATAATAGGCAAAGAACAACTTAAAGCCTCCATAATTGCAAAGGACATGCCCTCTGAAAAACTAAAATTTAAAAAATAGTTTATTTTTTTTTCTTTTAGAAATTTAACCAATGAGGGAACATAATTTTTAAATTTAAACTTAATATTTTCAGGAAATTCATACCTTGCAAAATCAAGAATTTTTTCTTTTTGATATCCATCTCCAATACAATAATAATCAATATTTAGATGTTTATTATTTTTTGCAAAAATTTTTATGAAATTCAAAATTTCAATTGTATTCTTGGCATGTATAAATCTACCACAACTTGCAAATATCAATCTTTTTTTATTTAATTTGTTTGTTTTTTTTGATTTACTTTCATTTATCCCAAGATAATTTTTTTTTATATTCTCAGTTTTAATCAATTTTTTTTGTACTAAAATATTTTTTTGTTCGTTATTTAATGTAAGAACTAAATCTAACGTTTTGAATTTGAATTTTCTAAAAGAAATATATTCATTTCTTGGGATAAAGCCTTTTAAGTCACTACCTAAAATTCTAGCGAAACTTTTTTTTATAATTTTTTTTTGTTTTAATAAGTAAAAACCCAACAAAGTATGATTTGACCAGATTGAATAAAAATATCCATTATGTAAATTTTTGTTATTTTTCACCCATAAGTAAACCGACTCAGCTAAATATCTTTCCTTTACTGTCATGATTATTTTCGAAAAAATATTTTTTCTTTTTAAAGAAATTAATTCTGCCCAAAATAATTTACAAATTAAAATTTTGATAAATTTAGATAAAATTTTTTTTACATCGTAAATTTCATTTATAAGTCCATAGTTAATAGAAATATTTTTTTTATCATTTCTAAGTTTTTGTTGACGATTCTTTAGTGGGATGATGTTAATTTTTTTAAATTTATTTGATAAAAATTTTATTTCATCTTTTATAAATATTGACTCTCCACCAAGTGATGGATAATCATAGGTGAAAATATTTAGTGTTTCATTTTTACTCATTCAATAAAATTATTTTTATAAATTAATTATATTTTTATAATTTTTTTTGTAAACATTACGTGTATCAATAATTAATTTTGAATTTTTTTTGATAAAGTCATAATCTAAGATGTCATGATCAGTTAATAAAAAAACAATATCGTATTGATGAATTTTTTTAATATCAATTGATTTAAAACTTTTTTTAAATTTTCTTGTCTTAATATTTTTAATATATGGATCATAATAATCTACTTTTATTTTTTTTTTCGATAATATTTTAATAAACTCAAGTGCTGGAGACTCTCTCATGTCGTCAACATTTTTTTTGTAAGCCACACCAAGAATTAATGCTTTTTTTATTGTTCTATTTCTTAAAGCGTTTTTAATTACCCAGCTGGGCATCATCTCATTTATTTTTCCAGCTAGACCAATAAAATTCATTTTGATTTTATTTTTTTTTGCTATCCAATTAAGATAATAGGGATCTATTGGTATACAGTGTCCTCCAACTCCTGGTCCAGGTTCAAAAGCTTTAAACCCAAAAGGTTTTGAGCTCGCTGCTCTGATAATTTCATTAATATTTAATTTTGTTTTAGTTGCTAATAATTTTAGTTCATTGACTAATGCTATATTTATACTTCTAAAAGTGTTTTCAAAAATTTTTGTAAATTCTGCAGCCTCTATACATGTCATCAAAACTACTTTTTTTACTATACTAGAATATAATTTTTTTGTTATAACCTTACAGTCATATGTGGCACCACTGAGTAATTTAGGGATATTTGAGATATTATATTTCTTATTACTGGGATCCTCTCTTTCTGGTGAATATCCTAAAAAAAAATCTTTACCAAGAGTAAAATTTTTATTTTTAATTATTGGATTAAGCATCTCTTGTGTTGAGCCAGGGTAAGTAGAACTTTCTAAGATTATTATTTGGCCTTTATTTAAGTATCGCTTGATATGGCTTAATGTATTTGTGATATATGATAAGTCTGGATTTTTTTGATTGTTTAAAGGTGTTGGTAAACAAATTATGATTACATCTAATTTTTTAATATTTTTAAAATCTGTTGTAGCTATAAACTTTTTTCCAATTGTTTTAAGAAGCTCATTTTTAATATGTTTGATATAGGATTTTTTTTTATTTAACATAGCAACTTTTCTAGGATCAATATCAAAACCAACTACATTGAAATTTTTCTTTGCGAATACTCCTGCTAAAGGCAATCCTACATACCCCAGACCTATAATACCTACTAGAGCTTTTTTTGAGTTAATTTTATTTAAAAGTATGTTTCTATAATTCATATGTGATATTAATTTAGTTCTATTTAATATATTTATATAATTTTATGATAAAATTTGGAATTATAGGCATCGCAGGTTTTGTAGCAAAAAAACATTTAAATTGCATTAAAAAGATGAAAGGCGAGTTAGTTGCTGCATATGACAAACATGATAATGTAGGGTTTGTTGATAAACATTATCCAAAAGCAAATTTTTTTAAGAATGAAGATCAATTTTTTTCATTTATAAAAAAAAAAAAATTAAATTATATTATTATCTGCTCTCCGTCATACCTTCATTATAAACATATTTTAAAAAGTCTTAAATGTGGTGTAAATATCATAGTTGAAAAACCACCAGTGCTCAGTTTAAAAAATTTAAAGAAAATTAATTTTTATGAAAAAAAATATAAAAGAAAATGTTACTGCATATTTCAATTAAGAGTAAACAAAAAAATTATTAAACTTAAAAAAGAAATTAAAAAAAGCAATGATCAAAATATTAAAATTAAAATTTTTTATAATTCTTATAGAGGCGATTGGTACTTTAAAAGTTGGAAAAATGATAAGAAACTTTCTGGTGGCTTGGCAGTGAACATAGGAATACATTTTTTTGACATTCTCTTTTGGATTTTTGGCTCAGTGCAAAAGTTTAAATTATATAAAAGTAACCAGTTTGAGTCTCAAGGTTTTTTAAACTTTAACAATGCTACTGCAGAATGGAAATTATCTACCAAAAAATTACCTAAAAAAAGTTTTAAAAATAGCTTTGTGAGATATATGACAATTAATGGAAAAAAATTGAATTTTGATAAATTTGAAGATCTACATCATGAAAATTATAAAAAGATTATTAATGAAAAAAAATTTCATATTAATGAATTTGTTAATACAATTAAATTTATTGAAAGATTAAAAAAATGACAGATTTTTTTAAACACGAGACTGTTATAATTGATAGCAATGTTAAGGTTGGTAAGAATACAAAAATATGGCATTGGACACATATTTCAAATGGTGCAAGAATAGGAAAAAATTGTACCATAGGTCAAAATGTGTTTATTGGAAATAATGTGATTATAGGAAACGATGTGAAAATTCAAAATAATGTTTCTGTTTATGAAGGTGTCACACTTGAAAATAAAGTTTTTTGTGGACCATCAGTTGTATTTACTAATGTAAAATTTCCGGTTTCCAATAAAAAAGTATTGAAAAAAGATTACAAGAAAACAATAGTTAAAAAGGGAGCAACTTTAGGTGCAAATTCTACAATTATTTGTGGAATTACAATTGGAGAAAATTCTTTAGTTGGAGCAGGATCAGTAGTAACAAAAAATGTTCAAAAAAATTTAGTTATTATAGGTAATCCAGCATATGTAATAGGAGAAAAATGTTTCTGTAATAACAAGATTTTAAAAAAATCTTTAAAAAAAAAAAATAAATGTAGAAAATGTGGCTATAAATTTTAACAATAATATAATTAATTATGATGTTAAATGATTTAGATCTTTATAATAAAACCAACAAAAAAAAGATTCTGAATTCTATAGAAAGAGCTATAGATGAAAACAAATTTATATTTGGTAAACAAGTTAAAAAGTTAGAAAAAAATTTATCCAAGTTTACTGGCTCGAAATATGTTTGCACGGTTGGTTCAGGTACGGATGCATTACTGCTATCATTATTATCACTTGAATTAAAAAAAGGAGATGAAATAATCATTCCTAGTTTTTCTTGGCTTTCGGTCGTTGAAGTAGTTTTATTATTAAATTTAAAACCTATTTTTTTAGATGCAAAATTAGATGATTTTAACCCAGACTTTAATAATTTAAAAAAAAAAAATAAATAAAAAAACAAAAGCAGTAATTTCAACTTCTCTTTTTGGAAGAACTTGTGATCTTAAAAAGATAAAAAAAATTCTTCCAGCAAAAATAAAGCTGATAGAAGATGGAGCTCAAAACTTAGGTTCAATTTTAAAAGGTAAAAATTCCCTTAATATCGCAGATATTTCGTGTACTAGTTTTTTTCCATCTAAAAATCTTGGTTCATTTGGTGATGGGGGAGCTATTTTTACAAATAACAAGAAAATTTTTGAAAAATTATTAAGTCTAAGAAATCATGGTCAGCTTAAGTATTCAATAACTACAAGTGGTCCTGGACTCAATTCAAGACTTGGCTCAATTCAATCTGCAATTTTATTGGAAAAACTAAAAGGAATAAATACAAAAATAAATAACCAAATAAAATTGTATAGGAAATATCAAAATTTTTTTTTAAAAAATAATATAATTGGGTTCCCAAAAATTAATACGAATTTAAACACTAAGGATGCTTTATCTACATTTAATATTTTAGTTAAAAAAAGATCTAAATTAATTAAATTATTTAATAAGAAAAAAATACCATTTAAAATTTATTACCCTAAGCCTTTATACAATCAATATAATTTAAAAATTAAAGTTAAATTAAAAAATACTGAATTTTTATGTAAATCAATAATCTCATTACCATTTAATGATATAAATAAAACAAGATTTAAATCGACATTAAATAAATTAAATAAAATAATATCAATTAATAAAGAAATTTTTTTTGAAAAAAAAATATAAAATTTTATTTATTCAACCGATTGGAGTTTTTAGTGGTTCACTGAAAAGTTCAGAGGAATATATAAAAAATCTATATAAAAAATTTTCTTTTATTTTTTTTACACCAAGAGGCTATGCATCAAAAATTTTAAGTAATTATGGTAGAGTCTTTAATACACTTGGTATTTGTAAATTTGATAATACTGAAAATAGTCATTATAAAGGAATAAGATGGATATTGATTATTAGAGAAATTATTTATTTTACTTTTACAATATTTAACCTGATATGGATTAAACTATGTATAAAAGAGGTAGATTTAATTCATTTAAATGAAATTACTGGATTGCCCACAGCTATATTAGCAAAATATTTATTTAAAAAACCTCTTATAGTTCATGTGAGATCGTTAAATAACAATAAAAAGAATAGTAAATTTTCTAAATTGTATTTTAAAATTGTAGAAAAATTTGCAGATAAAATATTAGCTATCGATAATGATGTTTTAGGAACAATCAATATTAAAAAAAAATCAGCTATATTGAGAAATATTTTTAACTTAGAAAAAAAAAAAAAATTTGAAAAAAAATGTAAGAAAAAAGCAAAAGCTTAGAATAGGATATATAGGAACTTTTTTAAAATATAAAGGGGTAGAAGTCTTAATAAATGCTACTGAGGAACTATTTAAAAAAGGTTATAAAATTGAACTGGTTCTAGCTGGAGCAACTATAAAAAGAAACTTCTTTTTAAAAAAGATTAACCAAGTTTTAAACATAGATAGTAATATTGACGAAAATTTATTAAAAAAGAAATTTATTGTAAATTTAGGATTTACAAAAGATATAAAAAATTTTTATCAAAAAATTGATATATTGTGTTTCCCAAGTTCACTTAATTCAACAGGAAGACAAATATTTGAAGCGGGTATGTTTTCAATACCTGTAATTGTCTGTTTAAAAAAAAAAAAGTACGATGGAATGATAGATAAATATAATGGTTTAATTTATGACGATTTCTTCTCCATTAAAAAGTTACAAAAAAAAATACTTTTCTTTTATGATAATAGAAAATTGATTAAAAAAATGGGTAGAAATGGAAAAAAATTAGCTTTTAAAAGGAATTTGATAAATAACAATATAAAGAGATTGAATAAAATTTATATTACCATAATAAAAAAAAGATTAAACAGTTAATTAAATGAAGTTAATTATTTCAATTGTTGCGATATTTATATTTTTTTTAATTTTTTTGACTGAATTATATCTAAAAAAAATTGGATTAGGTGACCCAGTAAGATATGATTCAAGTAAATTATATGGCTATTCCCCTAAACCTAATCAAAAAAAAAGTAGATTGGAAGGTTCGTTAGTTACAATTAACAATGCAGGTTTAAGATCTAAAAGTTCTTGGGATAATAAAAAAAAAAAGATTGTTTTTTTAGGTGATAGCGTCACTTATGGTGGAAGTTATATTGATGATGAAAAAATTTTTACTCATAGAGTTTGTGATTATTTAAAGGATTTTATCTGTGGTAATGCAGGCGTAAATGCTCATGGTGTTATTAACATAATATTGAGATCAAAATTTGATGCAAGAATTCAAGATTCTAATGTATTTGTTTATTTGTTTCCACCAGGAGATTTTTACAGAGAGTATGCAAATTCACAAACAGCACACTTTTATCTTAATAATAAAAGATTTTTCTTACCAGCAATAACAGAAGCAATCAGCTACATTTTTACAAAGTATGATTTGAATAATTTTATTTCAAAATTTAATGATACAGAAACAAAAATTCAAAATGATTATAAACTCATCGATTACTCAATAAAAATTTTAAAAGAAGAAATTCAAAGTAAAATAGTCGATGGAAAAAAAGTATATGTTTTTATTACGAATGAAAAAAGTGATAAAAACTACAATAATAGAATTAATAAATATATCAAAGATAATCTGAGTAAAAAAATTGAAAACATAATTTTTTTAAATGATACATTAAATCATGACAAATTTTTTTACGACAAAAGTGTACATTTGAATGAGACTGGTCACGAAAGAGTAGCCAATAGAATTTATAATACAATAAAAAAAGAAATTGATAATTAATTTAACATTTTTATTTAAAAAGAATTAATGATTTTTGAACTAGTATTTAGTATAATTGTTTGCAATTTAGCAATATTTTATTTTCATTCGATTTTTTCTATATCTAATAAACTTATCAAAATAAGTATTTCAAATACATTTAAAATAATTTTTGGATATTCAATATTTATCATCTTTATTTATTATTTATATTTTATTCTAGGTTTAAAAACAGAAACAATAAGATTATTTATTTTTCTAACAATATTAATATCTTTAGTTAATTTAAAAAATTACCTAAATGATTTTTTTCTGAAAGAAGAGAATTTATTACTCAATTTCTTACTAATTGTTTTTTTAATACCAGCAATTTTATATGGAGAGCAATTCTTTATATTTAGAGGTAATTATTGGGATAGCTCGAATTATTTGAGTTCTGCAATTCTATTCAGAGAATATGGATATGAGGAGGTTAAACAAGGTTTATTTGATAATTTTTTTTTAGAATTTCAAAATTTCCAATATATTACAAGTGCAAGACCTCTTGTGAACTATCTTATTTCACTAATCATAATTGATAATATTTCAATATTTTTTGTTTATTATTTTTTTAAAGTTTTAATAACAATTTTGATTTTTTTATCTCTTTTATCTTTTCTTAAAAAGTACTTTAATTTTAATAATAAATATGTTCTTACACTTGTTGCTTGTTCTTATATCTTTTCATTTTGGAATATTTACGTATTTGAAATTGATGCCTTGTCTCATTATGCATCGATACCAATTTTAATTTTAATTGTCTCGTTATTTTTTGATATATTCAACAACTTAACTTTAAAAAAAAATTATTTTATAGTTTCTATTTTATCTTCCTCTCTTTTTATAATTTATCCTGAGATATTTATAATTCTTTTGTTACTTTTTTTAGTTTTATTTTTTGACAATATTAGAAAGATGAATAAAAAAATTATTTTCAATTTTTTTTGGTGTTTTCTTATATTTGGGATTTTAACAATTGCATCTTATAAGACAAATTATGAGTTTCTTATTAATTCCCAATTCAATCAAATGGTAAGATCCAATGACTGGTGGGGTTACTTTGGAAGTTTTATTCTTGGTAGAGAAAACCTGGTATTAGAACCCCAATTTGTTGATAAATTGAAAATTTTATATCATGGAAACAATACTAATGAAAATATTTTCTCTTTGATTCATAATGAACATTTTCAAAATGGATACAAATTTATATATTTAAATATTTTACCTTCTATTTCAGGAATGTATTTTTTAATGCCAGGTAAAATATTTGATAATTACTTTTTCATTTTACAATATATTTTTATAATAATAGTTTTATCATATTTACTTAGAATTTCTTATTTTAATTTAAATCATTTATTAAAGGATAATTATTGTAAAAATAAGATGATTATTTTTATAGTTTTAATTTTACTAACTCTATCATTCTTTATTTTTAAAAAAAGTTACTGGCCAATAATTAAGCTCTACACATATCTTTCACCATTTATTTTTTTATTTTTTGCTGTAGATCTTAAGAAACATAAATTAAATAAATTTTATATTTTTTCAGTATCGTTATTTTTTTTATATAAATTTTCAATATTTAATTATGGAATAGGAAGACTTGATAGTTTTCCATCTATTATTAATCCTGATTTAAAAAAAGAAATTGAGTGGAATGACTCACAGTTAAAAAACCTTGAAAATTGTAAAGAATTATCTTTTAATGGTGATAACTATATAATAAAAGCTTATTTAAATTTAAAATTATTAGATCATAATAGATCCGACAGAAATACTAAAAAAATCTGTGAAGTGAGTTTAGAAAAAAATTTTTTTGATATTAAATATGATAAATAAACTATCGATAATTGTTCCAGTTTATAACGAAGAAAAAAATATCCCAGAATTTTTAAATCGTCTCTTAGCTACCTTAAAAAAAATCAATATTGATTATGAAATAATTTTTTTACTAGATCCTTCAACTGATAATACTGAAGAATTGATTATTAATGAGACAAAAAAAAACAATAAGATCAAACTAATTGTTTTCTCTCGAAGATTTGGTCAGCCATCAGCAACAATGGCAGGCATACATCATTCTAGTGGCGAAAGATGTGTGATAATTGATTGTGACCTACAAGATCCACCAGAATTAATAGAAGATATGAATCAAAAAATGGATGAAGGATTTGATGCAGTTTTGGCAAGAAGAAGATCTAGAAAGGGAGAAACTTTAATAAAAAAATTAATTACAAAAATTGGTTATCACTTAATAGAAAAAATTACTGATATAAAAATTCCAAAAAATACTGGGGACTTCAGAATAATTTCAAAAAGGATAATTGAAAATTTGAAAAAATTTAAAGAACCTAATGGATTTTTAAGAGGATTGGTTGCTTATATCGGATTTAATCAAACTTTCATAGATTATGATCGTGATGAAAGATCCGAGGGTAATAGTAAATATAATAAATATTTAGGTTCAATTCAAATAGCTTTCAATGGAATATTTGGTTTTAGCTCGAGGCCTTTATTTTTAATGTCAATAATTGGTTTTATTTTTGCTTTATTAAGTTTTTCAATCGGTATCTATTATTTAATTGTAAAGCTAATTGACCCTACAATTACTCCAGGATTATCATCCACTGTGTTATTTATAACATTTTTTTCAGGTTTAAATTTAATTGGTCTGGGTTTATTGGGAGAGTATGTTGGAAGAATTTATGATGAGGTCAAAAATAGACCAAATTTTATAATTGATAAAAAATATAATTTTAATGATTAAAAATAATAGTCAGTCAGTAAAAAAAAAAAATATAGAATTTTTTTCGCAAAATACCAAGTATCAGCAAGACGTTAATAGTATTGATACTTATAGAATTTTATACGAAATAATTACACAATACGTAAAAGGTACTGATAAACTACTAGACATTGGGCATGGAGGAAGTTTCGATTACGACACTGATCAAGTAAATGAGATTACTGGATTAGACTTAGATCAAATGATTGACACTAAATACTTATCTAAAAATATTAAATTAGAAATAGGTAGTGCTTTAGAAGTACCAAATAATTTAATTAATTTTGATGCTGTTTTGTTAGTTATGTTAATACATCATTTAATTGGTGAGAATGTTAACGAAAACTTGGAAAATTTAAACAAATGTATAAGTGAATGTAAAAAAACATTGTCAAAAAAAGGAAAAATTGTAATTGTGGAATCTTGTGTACCTAAGTGGTTTTATTTTATTGAAAAGTTATTATTCAAACCATCAAGTTATTTAATTAATAAATTGCTTAAACACCCACCTGCATTTCAGTATACGTCAGAAATTATATTTAAAGTGTTAGAAAAAAATGGATTTAAAGACATAAGATATGAAAAAGTAAAACAGGGTAAATTTATTTTACAATATGGTTTTAAATTTCCTACTTTTTTAACACCAGTAGAAACTATAATATTTACAGCCATCAAATAAATAGATGAAAAAAACTTTATTAGTAACTGGCTGTGCAGGATTTATAGGAAGTCATTTAGTAGATTTTTTACTCAAAAAAAAATATAACGTTATAGGGCTGGATAATTTATCAACAGGTAATAAATTTTTTTTAAATTTTGCCTTGAGTAAAAAAAATTTTAAATTTGTCAAAATTGACTTATTTAATGGAAAAATTGATAAATACTTTAAAAATATTGACACTGTTTATCATTTAGCCGCTAATGCGGATGTGAGATTTGGATTAGATCACAGAAAAAAAGATATTAATCAAAATATTATAGTTACATACAGAATATTAGAAGCTATGAAAAAAAATAATGTTAAAAAGATTATGTTTTCTTCAACAGGTTCTGTTTATGGAGAGTCAAAGCAGATACCAACTAAGGAAACAGCTTCATTTCCAATACAAACTTCTCTTTATGGTGCATCAAAAGTTTCAGCAGAATCAATTATTTCAGCCTATTGTGAGGGCTATAATATGAAATCTTATATCTTCAGGTTTGTATCTATTTTAGGTGAGAGATATACACATGGGCATGTGTTTGATTTTGTAAAACAATTAAGAAGTAAAAAAAAATCGTTATATGTGCTTGGAGATGGGAATCAAAAAAAATCTTATCTTAATATCAAAGATTGTGTAGAAGCTATTTATAAAGGAATTAACTATTTTGATAAAAAAATTAATATCATAAATCTTGGCACTAATGAATATATAAATGTAAAAAAATCAATAAAAAATATTTGTCAAGTTCTTAAATTAAAACCAAAAATTATTTATAAGGGTGGGAAAAGAGGATGGATTGGTGACAATCCATTTATTTTTTTAGATACAAAAAAGATAAGGTCAACAGGCTGGAAACCAAAATATTCAATTAACAAGTCTGTAGTTATTACAACAAAATATTTAATTAAAAATCCATGGTTGTTAAAAAAAAAATAAATATAATTATATTTGGTGCGTCTGGCAGCATTGGAAGTTTTCTTCTAAAAAAGTATTTTGAAAAAAGATGTAATTTATTAATTTTTATTAAAGATCAAAAAAAAATTAATAATTTGATAAGAAAATATAAAAGTAATGAAAATCAAATTATTAGATTTGAAACAATAGACTTTACTAATCCAAAAAATTTTAAAAAAAAATTCAAAAAGCATAAAAATTTTATTAATAAAACAAATATAATTATTAATACTGTTGGCGTTCAAGGAGAAATTAAAAATTTTTTTAAATTAAACTTAGAAAAATTTAATAATGTTTTTAAAGTAAATTTTTTTTCTCAAATTTTATTATTTAAAAATATTTATCAATTTGTAAAAAAAAATAAAGATACACTTTTTATTTTATTTTCAGGTGGAGGAGTAACAGGTCAAAGGCCAAATTTTAGTCCATATGTGTTATCTAAAATTGCCTTAGTAAAGTTAGTAGAAATTCTTTCACTGGAATTTAATAATAATAATATAAGGATAAACGCTATATCGCCTGGTATAATTGACTCTAAAATGACACGACTTATTCTTAAAAAGGATAAGAAAAAAATTAACTCAAAAGAAATCAAAAAAATTAAAAAAGAAATAGTAAAATCAAAAAAATCTTTAGAAAAAGTATATAATCTAATCAATCTATTAAGCGAAAAAAAAGGAAAAAAAATAACCGGTAAAATTATTAGTTCAAGATGGGATAATTTTAGCAAATGGAAAAGTAAAGATATTAAAAGATTAATCAAATATGATCTATTTACATTAAGACGAAATCAAAGGACATGATGAAAAAAATTAATATTGGGTTAATTGGTTGTGGTGTAGTTGGTCTTAAAAGAATAGAAAATCTACCAGCTTTCTTTAATTTAATTGGATGTGCTGATCCTAATATTTTTTCAAAAAAAATTAAAAATAACGATAAAAAAATTTTATTAACTAAAAACTGGAAAAATGTCATTAATTTAAAAAATCTAGATGCTGTTATTATTTGTACTACTCATCATCTTCATTCTAAAATTTTATTAGAATGTATAAAAAAAAATATTCATGCTTTTGTTGAAAAGCCAGCAGGAGTATCAATAAAAGAAACAAAAAATATCATATCAAAATTACGCTCAAGAAAAAATTTAAGAATAAGAGTAGGTTTCAATCATCGTTATCATCCTGCCTTTTTAAAAGCGAAAAAATTAATTAAAGATAATAAGATTGGAAAAATAATTTATATTAGAGCAATTTATGGTCATGGAGGAAGATTAAATTATGAAAAAGAATGGAGATTTAAAAAAAAATTATCAGGAGGTGGTGAATTAATAGATAAAGGATCTCATTTAATTGATTTATCAAGACTATTTTTAGGTAATTTGAAAATAAATTCTTTTAATTTAAGAACTTATTTCTGGAAGATGAAATTAGAAGACAATTGTTTTTTAACTTTAGAGAACAAAAATCGTTCATTGGCTTTTTTACATGCCTCATGTACAGAATGGAAAAATAAGTTTATTTTTGAAATATTTGGTAAATTTGGAAAAATTGAAATTAATGGTCTTGGAAAAAGCTATGGTCAAGAAAGTCTAACATATTATAAAATGTCAAAAAATATGGGTATTCCAAAGAAGAAAATTTTTTCGTTTGAACAAGATCATAATTATTCATGGAGTTTAGAACTAAAAGAATTTTATAAAGATATAATTAAAAAAAGAATTCCACAACCTGGGATTTTGGAAGCTTATGAAAATCTTAAAATAATTACTTCAATCTACAAACAACATGATAATAATTAGAAGCCCATTAAGAATAAGCATTGGTGGTGGAGGCACTGACATCCCCTCTTATTATAAAGAAAAAGAGAGTTTCTTTATTTCAGCTGCTATTAATAAATATGTTTATGTTACGATTACAAAACCATTTGAAAAAGGGATATATCTTAAATATTCAAAAATTGAAAAAAAAAGAAAAATTATCGATATTAATCATAAAATAATAAAGGAAGTCCTTAAAGGAGAATTAAAAGAAAATAGAATTGAAATTACTACACTTACAGATATTCCTGCTAAAACTGGACTTGGATCATCAGGAAGTTTTTCAACTGCTTTAATTAAAGCTATGTACTCTTATAACCAAAGAACTCTCGATAAAAGAGAATTAGCAGAATTAGCATGTGATATAGAAATAAATAAATTAAAGCAACCAAGTGGGAAACAAGACCAATATATTTCTGTTTATGGTGGACTATCAGAATTTCATATCAATAAGAAAGGATACGTAAAAGTAAACAATCTTAAAATTTCAAATGAAACTATTTTAGACTTGGAGGATAATTTGTTGTTATTTTTTACAGGTTTTTCAAGAAATTCATCATTAATTTTAAAAGAACAAAATATCAAAACAATTCAAAATAATAAGGAAATATTAAAAAACTTAGACTATGTAAAAGCTTTGGCATTAGAAATTAAAAAGAGTTTGATTAAAGGTAATTGTAATGAATTTGGAAAACTGATGAATGTACATTGGCAAAACAAATTAAAAAGATCTAAAAACATGTCCAATTCTACAATTAACAATATATATGAGTTTGCGTTAAAAAATGGAGCAACTGGTGGAAAGTTAATTGGTGCAGGGGGTGGAGGCTTTTTATTATTTTATACTAAACGTCCCAATCAATTAAGAAAAGCGATGAAAAATAAAAAATTAGAAGAAGTCAGATTTAAATTTGATTTTGAAGGAGTAAAACAAATTTTTTGAACAAATTTGAAGCTATAATTCTTTTAGGTGGTAAGGGAACACGTGTAAGTAAATTTACCAGAAATAAACCAAAATGTTTAATAAATTTCTATGGTAAACCATTTTTATATTATCAATTAATGTATTTAAAAAGATATAATATTAAAAATGTAATATTATCAACTGGATATCGTTCTAAAGAAGTTAAAGATTATATAAAAAAAATTAATTTTATTAATATTAAAATTGTTAATGATGGGAAAAGATTATTGGGAACAGGTGGAGCTATAAATAAATCAATTAATTCCTTAAAAAAAAAATTCTATGTTATTTATGGTGACAGTTATCTTAACTTTAATATTAAATCTTTGAAAGCTAGGAAAAATTATTCAACTATGGCAATTTATAGAAATAATAATAAGCTTGACTCAAGTAATGTTAAAAAAAAAGCTAATTATATTATTTATAATAAATTAAAAAAAGGTCTTGGTTATCATTATATAGATTATGGGGTTTCATATTTAGATAAATCTATTTTTTATGAAATTAAAAAAAGTGCCAAGTTTGATTTAGCCGAATTATTAAAAAAAATTTCTGAAAAAAAACAACTTAAAGGATATGTGGTAAAAAAAAGATTTTATGAAATCGGATCATATAATGGTATAATTCAATTTAAAAAATATATAAAAAATGAATTTTATAAATACATATAAAAAAAATATTTCTCAAAGTTTATTCAAGTTAGATACCAATAAAATTGAAAAAATTATATTTTTATTAAAAAATTTAAAAAAAAATAAAGGTAGGCTTTTTATTATTGGTGTAGGAGGAAGTGCTGGAAATGCTTCCCATGCAGTAAATGATTTTAGAAAACTTTGTAATATAGATGCCTATACTCCAGTAGACAATGTATCAGAAATTACCGCCAAAACTAATGATGAAGGGTTTGATACAATATTTGATAGTTATTTAAAATTATCAAATTTTACCAGTAAAGATATTTTAATGGTCTTCTCAGTAGGTGGTGGAAATATTAAAAAAAATGTTTCAGTCAACTTAATTAAAGCAATCAAATATGCCAAGTTAAAAAAAGGTAAAGCTGTTTGTATTGTTGGACGTAAAGATGGCTATGCGTATAAAAATTCTGATATAAGTGTTTTAATTGATGTTGCTAATAAAAAACTTGTAACTCCTGTATCAGAAACCTTTCAAGCCCTAATATGGCATTTATTGGTCTCACATCCTAAGCTTCAAGTTAATAAAACAAAGTGGTAATAAATAAAAAAGCTTTATTTTTTGATAGAGATGGAACAATAATAAAATCTAAAGTTTCAAAAAATAAAAAACCAATAGCTATTAAATACCTAAAAGATTGCAAAATTTACCCATCAGTAAAAAAAATTTTAAACAAACTTAAAAAAGATTATTTGATATTTTTGATAACAAACCAACCAGATGTTGGGAATAAAAAGAATACGAAGAAAAATGTTGATGAAATTCATAAATTTTTAAAAAAAAAACTTCCAATTAAAAAAATATATTCTTGCTACTGCACAAATGATAAATGTAAATATAGGAAACCTAATTCTGGAATGTTAAAAGAAGCATCAAAAAAATATCAAATTAATCTTCATAAAAGTTTTGTAATAGGTGACAGATGGAAAGATATAGAGGCAGGAAAAAAAGTAAATTGTCAAACAATTTTCATTGATAGAAAATATAACGAAAAACTAAAGAGTGCTCCTGATTTCACTATTCAAAATCTATATCAGATTAAAAAAATTTTTAAATTTTAAATTTAGATTTTTTACCATCTATGTAAAATTGTCTAACAGTTTCGATTGAATAATTATTTAATGATAATTTATTATCCTTAAGTTTTTCTATAAACTTTGGCCCCATAGTAATTATATGACAACCACATTTTTTTGCCTGATGATAATTGAACACCTCTCTAGTTGAGGCCCATAAGATTTTAACATTTTTATACGTTTTAAATAATTTTACAGCTTTTTTTACTAATAATTCAGGGTCAATACCATTGTCAGCAATTCTTCCACAAAAAATTGATATAATAATAGGTACTTTTTTATTTATTGAGGATTTAATTTTAATTAATTGATTGTAAGTAAATACTGCTGTTATGTTAACTTTAACTTTTTCAAAATTAATTTTCTTAATTACGTTATTAAGCATTTTCCCTTTTGTATTAACTATGGGTACTTTAACATATAAGTTTTTACTCCAATTTTTTATTTTTATGGCTTGTTTGTAAATTTCATCAGGGTCATCAGCAAAAACTTCTACTGATAATGGTTTTTTTTTTGTTATTTTTAATATTTTTAAGCATTGAGCTTTATAATTTTTAACACCATTAGCTCGCATGATGGATGGATTTGTTGTTACCCCATCAACATTGTAACTTTTAATACATTTCTTTATTATTTCTATATCAGCTGTATCACAATATATTTTTGTCATAGATTATTTTTATATATTTTTTTTAACTTTTGCAATTCTTTTGGGTTGTTAAAATCAATTCTAATAAATCTATCTTTAAAAAAGGGTATTTTATAATTTAATGATTTTTCCAAAACAACAAAAACATTATTGATTATGCATTCTAGAGTAAAAAATGAGTATAGATTTTCATTCGAAGAAATTGTGTATCTTGCTTTTTTTTGTAATTTTATTAAATCTTTATTTTTTAAATAACCTTTATTTATTAAATTTGGAATTTTAAGTCTATCCCCTATGACATTGATACGATAACCTTTTGAAACCAAATCCTGAATTAATCTAATAGGAAAAAATTTTTTTTTGTTTTTATGATTCCTGTAATAAACGATAAAATCTATAGTTTTAACAAAATTTTTTTTCTTAAAAATAAATTCCTTAATTGCAAAATTAAAAGAAGACTTACTGACAGTTTTTTTCGACAAAAATGATTTTAAAAGTTCAGTAGAGAAAATTAAATCAAAATTTCTTAAATTTACGACAAGTTCACTTATTTTGTAAAAAATTGGAAAAAAAATTGCTCTTATCACACTCGAGTTTTTATTAAACCTGGCACCTCCTGTTATTGGGCCAATAATTGTATTTGGGGGTAGCATCATGAATATAAGGAAATTCCAAAACGGTAAGTAATTTATATAACAAGCTTTTTTATTATTTATGTAATATTTCCAACAGTATAATATACCAACAAAAGGTAAAATATATTTGAAATAAAGTAAGTTTTTTAACATTTTATTTTTAATATTTGGTTTTTTAATTTCAATAGTTTTAAATTTTTTTTTTAACTTTTTAATAAAAATTAGTGCAAGCTTGCCTTCACCAGAATTTTCTGATTTGTCACAGGTCCAATAAAACAGAATACTATTTTTCAATTATTTTAAAAATTGTTTTGTTATATAAATTGTTGATGTAACGACCTTTTATATAGAAAATAAAACTTTCAAAAAGTCTTATAAGTCTTCTAAAAAAATCACTTTTCAATCTCCACAAAAATTCATAATCTTGCAAAAATTTTGGTACAGGTTTTTCTTCACCACTTGCAATTGCAATTGAACCACCAATACATATTATTTTAAAAAACTTATTTTTTTGAGCTAAATTATAAGCCAATTGTTCTTGTTTCGGAGTAGGCAAAGTCACAAATGTAATTTCATTTTTTTTTAATTTTATATTAATTTTAGATAATTCACTGATTGGTGCATATGGTAATTTTGTATGAAAAGTTTTAATCTTAAACTTTTTTTTTAGAAAATTAAGTGAGTTTTTTGAAATATTTCCAATGATATTTAATCTTTTAATTTTTTTTGAAATCTTAATTTTTTTTAAAATATCCCTACCGGGTATTTTATTTACATTTATAACTTTTTTAGTAAAAATACCATCAGGCCAATGATATAGATCTTTGTGAGGATAAAGATTATTTTTAGAATAATAACCTAAAAATGCTAAATTCATTCCAGACAAAATAAAATTTTTTTTTAAATCTAGTTTTTTTATTGAATCTAATATTTTAAAAGAATTTTTTTGGTATTTTTCAATCATGTAGTCGAAGTTAAATAATTCGAAATTTTTATTCAATTTGTTTTGATTAAATTTATATAATTCAGTTATCTTTATAACCCCCCTTATCATAATTCTTATCGAATTTTTTTTTATGTTATGTTTTTTTAATGAATTAAGTATTTCTTTTGTCGTTTTTATATAACTTTTAATATTTTTATCAGAGGCACCACCAGATCGCATTCTCACAATTTCATAATTTAACAATTTATATTTTTTTTTATTTAAATAAATTGATCTAAAAAAAAATTCAAAGTCAGATGCAATTTCATAACTTGTATCGTATAAACCGCAGTTTTTATAAACCTCTTTTTTAACAAATGAGGCTGGGTGAGGTGGCATATCTCCATTGACTAAATTATGAATTTTCTTATCATCAGCTATAAAATATCTTTTAACTTTATAAAAATTATTATCTGAAAAAAAAACTACATTACCAAGATAAATATCATAATTTGGAAATTTTTTTATTTTAGATATTACACTCTCAATTATTGTATTTGAATGCAATATATCATCTGAGTTTAAAATTTGAATAATACTACCAGTTGCTTTTTTAATTCCAATATTCATAGCCTCATAGATGGTTGAGCCTTTTTTAATAATAATTTTTTTTTTCTTTCTAGGATTATTTTTAATAAGGCTTAATGTTTTGTCTTTAGAACCTCCATCAACAAATATATGTTCAATATTCTTGTATGATTGAGAGTTTACTGAATTGATTGTGTCGACTATTGTGGCTTCGCTATTAAAGCAAACTGTTATGATTGATATTTTCATTAATAATCTATTGAATATAAAAAATTAATTATATAATAATAAATTATCATAATGAAAATAAAAAAAGCTTTAATCACAGGTGTTACTGGGCAAGATGGCTCTTATCTAGTCGAATTTTTATTAAAAAAAAATTATATAGTCCATGGTGTTAAAAGAAAATCATCATCTTTTAATACTAGTAGAATAGATGATATTTTTAATAATAAAAAATATAAAAGAAAATTCTTTCTCCATTATGGGGACTTAACTGATAGTAATTCAATTAATGCTTTAATAAAAAAAATTTCACCAGATGAAATTTATAATTTTGCAGCACAAAGTCATGTAGGTATAAGTTTTGAGATGCCTGAGTATACAACAAATGTAAATGCGTTAGGAACCCTGAGAATATTAGATTCAATTAAATTTTTAAAACTAGAAAAAAAAACCAAATTTTATCAAGCTTCAACTTCAGAATTATTTGGAGAAATTCAAGAGAAAAAACAATCTGAAAATACAAAATTTTATCCCAAAAGTCCCTACGCTTCGTCAAAATTATTTTCGTACTGGATAACGAAAAATTATAGGGAGTCATATGGAATATTTGCATGCAATGGTATTTTATTTAATCATGAGTCTCCTAGAAGAGGAGAAACATTTGTTACAAGAAAAATTACAATGGGTATAAGTCAATTAATAAATGGAAAAGAAAATTGTTTATTTCTAGGAAATATTTATTCCAAAAGAGATTGGGGGCATGCAAGAGATTATGTGGAAATGTGTTGGAAAATTTTGCAACATAACAAACCAGATGATTTTGTAATAGCAACTGAAAAGCAGTATTCAGTAAAATTTTTTATCGAAAGATGTTTTAAGTTTTTAGATTTAAAAATTAAGTGGCAAGGTAAAGGCTTGAAAGAAACTGCTAAGATTGTCAAATTTGATAAAACAAAATATCCAAATTTAAAACTTAATCAAATAGTTGTAAGGATTAGTAAAAAATATTTTAGACCTAATGAAGTAAATAATTTAATTGGAAATACTTCTAAAGCTAAAAAAATTTTTAAATGGAAACCAAAAATAAAAATTGATGATTTAATTAAAGAGATGTTAGAGTCAGACTTAAATCAAAATAGATTTGATTAATAATTAGAATTAAATTTGAAAAAAAAAATATTAATTGCTGGTCAGGAAGGTATGGTAGGATCAGCTGTATATAACTTGCTCAAAAGAAATAAATCCTATCAAATAGTTAATTGCCCTAGAAATAAATTAGACTTAACAAATCTTAGAAATGTGGAAAAATGGTTTAAAAAAAATAAACCCCATATAGTTATAAACTGTGCGGGAAGAGTTGGGGGAATTTTAGATAATTCAAATTATCAAGATGAGTATTTATATATAAATACTATAATTGGACTAAATTTAATAAATGTAAGCTTAAGATATAATGTAAAAAAATTAATTAACTTGGGTTCAGCATGCATTTATCCAAAAAAAACTAAACAACCTATTAAAGAAGAATTTTTATTGTCATCATATTTAGAACCAACGAACGAAGGATATGCGATAGCAAAAATATCTATTTTAAAATATTGTGAATACTTAAAAAAAAAATATAAGAAAGATTTTATTTCACTTCAACCCGCAAACTTGTATGGAGAGAGAGATAACTTTGATCTTAAATCAAGTCATGTAATACCAGCATTAATAAAAAAATTTCATATTGCAAAAAAAAAACGAACACAAAAAGTCGAAATTTGGGGTAGTGGAAATGTTAAACGAGAATTTCTTAATGTTGAAGATTTAGCTAATGCGATAAAATTTTGTTTAACAAAAAAGATTAATCACTCTTTTTTGAATGTAGGAAGTGGTGAACATATCTCAATTAAAAAATTGGCATTGCTAATTAAAGAAATAACAAACTTTAAGGGGGGAATTTATTTTAATAAAGACTATCCTGATGGTGTAAAGCTTAGAAAACTTGATAATAAGAGAATTAGTAAATTAGGATGGAAATCGAAAATAAGCCTCAGAAAAGGTTTAGAAAATTATTATAAATATTTTAAAGAAAAAGTTTATTAAAAAAATTCAATTAATATTTTTTTGCTGTAATTACTGTAAAAGAATAAATAAGTATTGTAATAAATATTGTTATTAACTTGTTTAGATTAGTTTCATTAAGAATTATTGGAATGATAATTAGCAACATAATAGTGAGAATTGTTTTAAAATAGTTTAATCTTCTTAAAAGTAAATGATGTAAATGTAGCCTGTCAAAAGAAAAAGGGTTTCTTTTATTTTTGATTCTTTCAAAAAATAACCTTATCATATCTAAACCAGGCACCAACATAAAGATAAGTATTTCGTCACTATAAATAATTTTTTTTTCATTGAATAATTTTATGAAAAATACACTTAACATAAATGAAATTAATAAAGTTCCACTATCACCTAAAAAAGACTTATTGAGATGATTGAGGCATATAAAAAATAATGTGAAGATAATTAAAAGAGCTATTAATAAAGATTCAGAGTTTAAAGAAAAAAAGTATACCAATATGAAAAGTGAATAAATACTTGATTGTAAATTTATTCCATCAAACATATTAAATGAATTTATAAAAACTAAAAAACAAAATATCGTAAATATATGAGAGTAGTTTCCAAGATAGATTGTTTTTTCCAAAAAAGAAAATTTTATAGTTTCAATAATAATACTTTCGTTAAAATAAATAAATTGGCCTAAAATAATTGATAAAATAAAAAATTTTTTAAGAGGTCCTAAATTGAAATTATCATCAACAACACCTAAAGAAAAAATTAAAAAACAAGAAAAAATAAAAAAATTTATTTCATTTAAATTATTAAAAATAATTTCATCAATTAAAGATATTTTGTTAAAATTTAAAAAAATAAGGTATAAAAACAAATTTATTATTAATATAATACCACCAGCTAGTGCAGTTGGTTTTTGATGGAACTTTCTTACTTTGTCAGGTTTATCTATTATTATTTTAAATATTTTAATTTTATCAAAATTTATCGTTAAAAATAAATTTATAACAAAAAAGATAAGTAAAATTTCAATTTGATTCATAGGAATTTTCATTAGGAATTATATGAGAAAGACAAATAACGAATAAAATAAAATCAATTCCAAAAACTCCTAAAGAAGTTTCTAAAATAGATCTGAGCATTAATGCTATTAAAATTATTGATGATAAAAATTTATAAGATGAAGATTTTGGTTTTATAATAAAAATACTTTTAAAGGTATAAAACAAAGTTATCATCAAAATAAGTATTATAATTGACATTCCTATTATCCCTGAACTTGCATAAACATATAATAATAAATTCGATGCTGATTGATTTATTAAGTATCTATCACCCAAAACACCATTTCCTAAAGCAATATTTTCGTTGAGTTCTAATATATTTTTCCAATCATCTAATCTTCCACTTGTAAATTCACTTGATGGACTGGTTTCTATGTCAGGGTAGTTTCTGCTAATATCGCTTAATTTAAAATTAAAAATTTTATTTCCTTGATTATTTTTAAATTGATAAATGTTCTGTAATAAACTTATTATTATTACAATTACAAAAGGTATTAAAAAAAATTTTTTTAATACTATTAAAATATTTTTAAGATTTACATTTCTAAAATAAAATATGTAAAAAAGAATATATAAAGTATATATAAAAATTGTTGTTCTAGAAGATAATAATAACAATAGAACAATAGAAAGCGTCATTATTAAATAATTAAATTTTTCAAAAGGTTTTATAAAAAAACTCATATTACTAAAAATTATAAAAATAATTAGAGCAGTTCTTGATAAACCTGTGGGTTTTGGGGTGTCAATGCCTAAATTTTCTTCGATATTTCCCCAAGCACCATAAATATTAATTCCACTTTCAAAAGCTGTTAAAATATACTGATATCCAAAAAAAATTAATAAAATTAATAAAAATATTACACTTAAATTAAAGACAAAATTTACATCTGCCTCTGAAAAAAAATTTTTTAATAAAAAAACTGTCAAAATTGTATTTAAAGAGCAAATTATGAAAAAAATATTTATATTAGGATTGTCAGTTTTAAATAAACTTAAAGTTTCCATTAAAAGTATAGTCAAAAATAACAAAAAAATTATATTTGGTTTAAAAAATATCTTTTTTGTCTTCAGAAGAATGAAAGTGGTTATTATAAGGATTATAAGATAAAAAAATTGAAATAAACCTCTACTCATATCTATTAATGAAAATAAATCTGAAATCGAAATGTATTTAAAATTTATATTTTCAAAAAATAAGTAAATTTTAAAAGGATTAAAAGATAATGAAGCCCAAATTGATATCCATCCTAAAAACAACAAATACTTAATGTATTTTATATTGATTTTATAATGAGAAAGATTAATCAAATTTTTTTATTTTTTTTTATATAATAAAATAAATAAAGCCAAGTTCCTAAAGGAAAATAAAGCATTAAATTTATCCAATTATTGAAAAAACTTCCAGATGGAATAAATGGCATTAAGTTGATAATTATCCCAATATTCAAAACATAAAATGATTTAATTATTGTAGATGGATTTTTAATAAATAAAATTTTAAGATTTAAATATAATATATAAAAAAATATCGATATAATTAATAAGCCTCCAAATATTCCAATATCTGATAAAATCTGAATATATGTATTGTGGGGATGAGATGAGCATTTAATATCTAAAGATCTCTCATCTTTTATGTTCTTACAATATCTATGATAATTTTTTAGCCCAGATCCTGTAAAAATATTTTCTTTAAAAATTATTATTCCCGATTTTAAAAGTTTTTCATGCTCATCTGATATATATTTGAATTTTGAGAAATCTAAATTTTTTACAATTTTTACACGATTTTCTTTTTCACTATCCTTGTACATAAAATGTGAGTTTAAAATCTCAAATTGAGATAATGTTACATATACATACTTTTCAAATAATTTTGGTTGAGCGGTAATTAAAGAAATCAAAATTAAAAAAGAAAATAGTAGAAACAATAATCTTCTTTTAAATACTTTAAGAAGAGCAATACAAGTAAGTATGAATAAAAAAAATGCAACTCTTTCACTTGTTAAAAATACTAAAACGCCAACAATTACAAGTATTGGAATTTTTATATCTAATTGTTTAAAAATTTTAAAATTAAAAAAAATTGCTAAACTTAAAATAAGTGGCAACAATCTTACTAAAAAACTTCCTAATTTTTTTTCATCTCCAAAAAAACTAGTTATAAAATAAGTTGAACCTTGATTGAATCTATATTCTTCTAAAGTTAATCCAAATAATTTATAAATTTTCATCATTTCATACGCACTATCAATCACAATTAAGATCAAAAGAAATATCAGGGAAATAAAAATTATTTTTAATGTTTGTTCAAATTTGTAAATCAAAATAAAAATTCCCAGGGAAAGCAACAAGTATCTAAAATAAAAAAAAGAAGGTAAAAAAGATTTGTTAAAGTTATAAGAAAAGCTTAAACTTACTAAAATTAGTAAATAGAATAAAATAATTGTATACAGTGGTATTTTAATATTTTGAAAAATTTCAGTATTTTGTTTATTTTTAATTATCCAGACTAGAGCAAATATACCAATAAAAGCTGAAAATAATTCAGCTATCAGAATACTGCCCGCGAGAGCAAAAGGAATTAATGATAATAGAATAAGGCTTAATTTTTCATAAATACTAGTATTATGAGATAGGGACTTAATTACTTTTTTCATTAGAAAGTTTATACTTTCATTTTACAAAAATTATAATACTTATCTATTTAATTATGAAAAAAGTTTTAATTTGTGGAGCTGGTGGTTTTATCGGAGGTCATTTAACCTCTCATTTTGTGAAAGAAAAAAACGTCGAGATAGTATGTGCAGACATAAAACCCAAAAATTTTTGGTTTCAAATTAATGAAAATTTAAAAAATTATAGTCTAGATTTAAAAGATTACGAAAGTGCATTAAAAGTTACTAAAGATGTAGATTATATATATAATTTTGCTTGTAATATGGGAGGCATGGGCTTTATAGAGAATAATAAAGCAGAATGCATGTTGTCTGTCTTGGTGAATACAAATCTTTTAAGAGCAGCAAAAGAAAATAACTGTAAAAAATATTTCTTTTCCTCGAGTGCTTGCGTATACAATGGATCTAAACAAAACAAGACTTTTGTTTCAGGATTAAAAGAGACCGACGCTTATCCTGCGGACCCGGAGGATGGTTATGGTTGGGAAAAATTGTTTAGTGAGAGAATGTGTAGGCATTTTACTGAAGACTTTGGTCTTGAAACCCGTGTGGCTAGATACCATAATATTTATGGGCCATTAGGTACTTTTGATGGAGGCAGGGAAAAAGCACCAGCAGCACTTTGTAGAAAAATAATTGAGGCAAAAAAAAATAATTTAAAAAGTATTGATGTTTGGGGCGATGGCGAACAAACAAGAAGTTTTTTGTATATCGATGATTGTATAAAGGGAACACTAGATGTATTTAATAGCGATAGTCACGATGTATTTAATGTGGGAAGTGAAGAACAAGTTTCAATTAATGAAATGATAAGTAAAATTGAAGAAATAGCAGATTATAAGGTTAAAAAAAATTATCAGCTTGATAAACCAAAGGGTGTAAGAGGCAGATCTAGTAATAATGATTATGTAACCAAAAAAACTGGATGGAAATCTGAAAATACCTTAAAAGAGGGCTTAACAAAAACTTATAAGTGGATTGAAGAGCAAATTAATTCAGGATCCAACTTGGATAAGTTTAGTAGAAATACCATTGAATAAAATAAAAAAATATAATTTAAAATGAAAGCATTGTGGCTTGTTTCTTTTAGGCCAATAGGAAAATCTAAAATAAATGACTTCTATCAAAGTCTATTTGTTGACTCAGTAAAAAGTATAGATTTTGATATTACTTTCAGTTTGACGCAGTTCGAGGAAGATAATGTTGAAAATTTTGTAAAAGAAAAAAATATTAAAAATTTTTTTAAAAATATACCCAAAAAAGAATTACCGAAAGACAAAAAATATTCTAATAAGATAATGCTAGATAATGCTTTAGATCAATATTTAAAAGAGGAAGAAAGTTTTCAATACCTTATATACTCTACAGCTGATATAGTTGTTCCAAACAATATATTTAAGATATTATCTAAAATTGAACAAGAAAATTTCTGTGCATTAATTTATCCAAACACTCATGTTACCAACGGTATAGTCAAAAACAACTTTTGGCCTCATTATGGAATTGATTTAATAATTTTTAAAATCTCAAAAAAAAAAGCACTGATATTTAAAGAAATTATTAAATCTTATAATCAATATGATTGGGGAATAAATGAAAACTTTTACATTGCTGTTAGTGAGGCATTAAATTTGAAAAGATTAAATTTGTTTAAATTTGCAAACATAATAAAATTTGATAATGATTTTGGTGCTTTTACGGAAGATAGAACTTGGCAAATTAAATCGTGGAAAGAAAATCAACATCACTTTCTCAATTTTTTAAATCAAAATAATTTAAGTAAATTATACGCATATGGTTCATATTATTATCTTTTAATTAAAATATTTAATTTTAGAGATTTAAATTTCAGGCTATTTTTAGCCTATCTTATCTTTTATCCTTATAACTTAATTAAAAAAATAATTGGTATTTTTAGAAGAAAATAAGGATAAATATTAATTTTTATATGAAAAAAAAAATTTTAATATTAGGATCTAGTGGTCAAATTGGTACACACTTAAAAGAGTTTTTATATAGAAAACAAAAATATCAAGTCAATAATTTTGACATTGAGATGGGTAAATCTTTTGATTTAAGAAATTTTAAAAACAAAAAGCTTGAAAAAAATATTAAAAATAGTGATTTTATTTATTTCCTTGCTTTTGATGTTGGTGGTTCAAGATATTTAAAAAAATATCAAAAAACTTTTAATTTTATGATTAATAATTTATTAATCATGAGCAATGTTTTTAGATTATTAAAAAAATATAAAAAAAAATTTATTTTCGCAAGTAGCCAAATGTCTAATATGGATTTTTCACCATATGGCACTTTAAAAAGATTAGGTGAAGAAGTTACAAAATCTTTAAATTGTTTATACGTTAAATTTTGGAATGTTTACGGAATTGAAAAAGATCTTCAAAAAGCACATGTTGTTACAGACTTTATACTAATGGCATTAAAGAAAAAAAAAATTAATATGCTTACTAGTGGAGAAGAAAAAAGAGAATTTTTATATGCGGAAGATTGTTCAGAAGGTCTATTTCAAATGATGAATAAATTTAATTATTTTCTAAAAAAAGGAAGAGAGATTCATTTGACAACGGCCAAAAAAACAAAAATAATTAATATAGCAAAAATAATTAAAAAAATTTTAAAATCCAAAGGAATACTTGTTAAAATTTTACCTTCAAAAAAAGCAGACAATCTTCAAAAAAGTGTAAATAATTTATCAAATGGTTTTTTCTTAAAATATTGGAAACCTAAATATAGTATACAATTAGGTATTGAAAAAATTATTGAGTATCATTTAGGAAAAATGAAAAAATAAATTGACTTTATAGGTTTTTTTATGGATCAAAAAAAAATTAACTATCAATTATTAAAGTGGTCTTTAATTTTTTTTATTTCAATTAATATCATATATTTTTTTTTACATTTAACATCTAATATTGAGGTAAGTGCATATGCCTACAATGAACTATTTATAAATTATCAAGCTGGTTTTATTAGAAGAGGATTATTAGGAGAATTGGTGTGGCAATTAAACGATATTTTTTCAATCAAACCCATCAATTTTTTTAGTGTTTTTTTTCTCTTTATTTACTTAATACAAACTTTTATTTTTTTTTATTTATTCCGTAACTATATAATTTCTAAACCAATTTTTGTTTTCCTTTTTTTTTCTCCAGCTTTAATTATATTCCATATTTATAATCCAGATTTGTATTATATAAAAGATGGGATAATTAAATTTACAATTTTATTACATGCTTTTATTTTTTATTATTTTGTAATTTTAAAAAAAAAAAATGAAATTTATTTAAGATATCTAAAGTTTTTAATTATACCTATCTTAATTTTTGTTATATTGAGCCATGAGTATCAAATATTTTCGATTGGCATTCATTATTTAATTTCAATTGGAATTATTCAAAATAAAAAAGAAATTAAAAAAATAATTCAAATTTATTCCATATTAATCATACCTGTATTTTTAGTCTTATTTTTTAATGGGAACCAGTCACAGTTTGATGATTTAAATATAATTTTGTCAAAATTTGACGTTCAATTAAATAATTATTTAGTGGGTAGTTTGCATCGTTTTATTGGAGGAACTTATAAGTGGCATTTATATTATTTTAGTTATAGAGATTTTCTTTATTTGCTGTTTAGTTTTTTCTTAGGTGTGTATTTATTTTATTTGCTTTTTGAAACGCTAATTCAAAAGAAAGTTTTAAGTTTTCAATCTAATTTTCAAAAAAAATACCATATTTATTTTATTCCATGCTTCTTACCATTTTTTATAACTTCAGATCATGGAAGAGATTTTGGATTAATAGCATTTTATTTAATTGCATTTTTTTCTACTTTAAATTTAAATAAAAATGAACTTATTAATTTTAATAATGAATTAAGTAAAAACTTGATAAATAAAAGTATATTGGGTTTTTTTCTAATCTTTTATTTATTTATGTGGAAATTGGATCAGTTTGCAGGTTTTGGATTTAGAGAAACCAATACAATGTTTGAGAGTTCTTTATTTGCAGAATTTGTAAAATTGATTAAGTATTTATATTTTTATATAGATCTAAATTTAATAAGTTTACCAGAAATAAAATTATAATTTTTTTCCAATTAGAAAATAGTGATTTTGCTTTACAAATAAATTTCCATTATAAAATGGGTTTTTTAAGATTTTAATTTCAAACTTATTTTTTAATTTAGATTTTAAATTTTTAAAATATTTAAAATTATTAATATTTTCAAATTTTTCCTGAAAGGAAATAAGGATATATTTACATTTAGATATTTGTGGAGTAAATTTTTTTCTAAAATTTGCAGGAGTCTCCGATAAAGACCAATTTGCAATAAACAAATCACTTTTGTCGTTTGAGCTTTTTAAATTTGATGTTAAGAAATATTTTTTTTCTTTAGAAAAACCAACATCAAGATTATTGTGAGATAAATAATAATATTGGAGAAGGTTTACATAATGAGTATCAAAACATGTATATTTAATTTTTGTATTAATTTTTGAAAAAATTCTAGCCATACAACCATAACCAGCTCCAAATTCAAAAATTTTTTTTATATCTTTCTTAAGATCAATTTTTAATTCTTTTTCTAATATATAAAGATGAAAAACATGATTAATCCTATTTCCAGAACTATTGAGATACAGGAAGTATCTTATTGGATTTCCTATGTTATCTTCTTCAAGAATTTTTTTATATAATTTCCAATTTTTGGATTTTTTAATTTCCCTGAGTTCTTTGTAAATAAATAAACGATTATGCAAAAAAAACATTTTTTGAATAAAACTTTTTCTTAAAAAATTCTTTATTTCTGGATCCTTAAGGAGCTTAAGAAGTTGAATATTGAAATTTTTGTGAGTTTTTTGTAAATTATTTTTATTAACTTTTATTTTATCAATTTTACTCAAGATTAAATTTCTTAAGTAATTATCTCTTTTTTTTGATATTTCTTTATTAGGGTACCAAGAACTTAACAGACTTAAAAGTTTTCTTATTATATTACTTATCATCATTTTCTAAAATAATTTAAAATTAAAAGTATAAGTAATACAAAAAATACACCTATGTTATTGAAAGAAAAATAAAGCATCATTAATAAATAAAGTGAGTAAAAATAATAAAATTTTAAATTTTTAACTTCTGATCTTAATAAATATATTCTTATAAAAAATAAAAATATTTCTTTGAATAAAATTAAAAAACTTATTTCTAATAAGGTGAAATTTTTACTTGTCAGAAAAAATAGAGCTAATAAAAAAATTGGCATAAACATGAACTCAACTTTAAGATTGCGATATAAAGTTTTACTTGCTTCAAATTTAGTAATTAGAATGTGTGAAGCACATGAAAAAATCACACTTAGTGAAAAAACCTTGGTTAAATTGAGTATTATTTCGTTGTAAGAATTTCCAAGCCAAAATTTTAAAATTTGAGAATAAAAGGGTAAAATTATAAAAATAATAATTGGAATTATTTTAATAAATATATCTAAAGAAATATTAAAACTTTTTTCATCAATTCTTTTTTTAGCTAAATTTGGAAGAAGAAACGCACTAAAGCTTTTAGAAATTACACTTAATTTGCCCGTCAATTGTTGTGGGACAGAATAGGATGCAACAGCTATTGGACCTAAAAAAATCTTAATCAAGTATTTATCAAATAAATCATAAAATTGAATTAAAAGATTATTTAAAGTAATCCATTTACTATTTCTTTTTAAATTTTTTAATAAAACTTTATTATTTGAGGATTTAATTAACTTATTATTTTTTATATAAATATACATAATGAGAACTGATAAAAATTTAATCGTGATTGATATTGATATTAAATTATCTAATGAAAGATTTTTATTAAGTATCAATAAAATTGAAGGTATTGAAATGCTAAAACTAAAAAAAATAAAATTGAATATGCTTATTGATTTAAATTTCTGATTTCCCTGCAAAATTCCCTCAAATGTAACAAAAAAAATTGTAATTATTGATCCAAATAACAAATAATTTATGAATGAATAAAGTTTTGTAAAATCATAAATAAAAAAAAATTCGAGAAATTGCGTGAATACAAAAATTATTAAAATTACTAAAGCAATTTTAGATGTATAACTGATAGCTTTATAGCCCACCTCTTTTTTTTTGGGAGGAAAATTATTAATACTTACAACAGTAGATTTTCCTATTCCTAAATTTAAATTTATTGCAATTAATAAAACAAAATGAAAAATAATATAATTTCCATAATTTTCCGCTCCTGCATAATTTAAATGTATTGGAATCGATAATAGAGAAATGAATATTGATAATATTCCTGGCACAGATAGGATAGCTGTATTTTTAAATAAATTTTTAAATTCGGTTTTCATTAATAAATTTCTCTACAATTCTAATCATAGAATATCTCTCAAGATAATATTTTTTATTTCTAATTGAATAATTTTTAATTTTTCTATTATTTTTAAGTATTTCAAAAATTTTACTTATATATTTTGACTTATTTTTGATTATAAAGGGAGGGTTAATTGATTTTAATTCGATACCCTCAATTCCTTTTTTTGAGGATATTACTATTGTGCCCAAACACAAAGCTTCAAGAATTTTGATTCTTGTTCCAGACCCAAAATTTAGAGGAACACATAGAGCTTTTGAAAAATAAAGTAAATTATATAACTTTGTTTTAGATATAATTCCTCTATTTATTACCCAGGGAAATTTTTCTTTTTTAAAGCCACCACCAGTTAAGACTAATTTTAAATTGGGATATTTAATTATTAATCTAGGCATTATTTTATTGTTTAAATAGTCAATAGCATCCTTATTTGGTTTATAATAATACGAACCTGTATAAATCAAGTAATCGAAATTAATTATTTTTTTTTTTCTAAAACTTTCAATTGTAATACCATTAGGTAATAAAGTAGTTTTAATATTATAATATAATCTTATTTTTTTTTGTTCTTTTATTGAAACTGAAGTTGAAATATCAGCATATTTAAATACAAGATTTTCTAAAATCTTTGTAAGGTGATAAATATATATGTTAGAAAATTTTTTTCTGATTTCGGACTCTATAGAATGAGAAATGTATATTATTTTCTTTTTAGGAAAAAAAATTTTGAAAAAAAATAATATGGAAAAGCTATAAAATATCCAACTTGCTCCTTCAATGATGATGATTTTCTTTTTTGATTTTTTAAGATATCGATTAACTTTAAAAATCATTTCAGGTAATTTCAAAATCTTCTTGAATGGTTTTTCTTTATTTATAAATATAGTTTCTATTTTTGTGTTATTAATTTTCTTTACATGAGATATTTGGAATATTTTCTTTTTATAAGGCCAACTATTAAATCTGCTATTTACAACTGCAGATGATCCCATAGCATCAGGTTTAATAGGAAAAAAAGTAATAAATGCTGTTCTGATATTATCCATTTTTTATTATCAAAAACAATATAATCTAAATTATTAATATCTTTATTTGAATATGATATGGATTTGTTACACTTATTAACCCTTTTTTTCAAAATAATTAATTGCGTTTTTTTTCAAACTAATTATAAACACATTGCCTGGTGATTTTTGCGAAAGGGTAATACCCGATCCCATTCCGAACTCGGAAGTCAAGCCTTTCTGCGCCGATGGTACTTTGTCTTAAGATACGGGAGAGTAGGTCATTGCCAGGCAAATTTCTAAAATGAAAAATCTTATAATTGTAACTGGTGGTGCAGGATTTGTTGGTTCAAATTTAATTAAGTTACTTTTAAATAAATCAAAAAAAAAAATTATTAGTTTTGATAACTATTCTTCGGGATCAAAAAAAAATCATATTAACAATAAAAGAGTTAAGTATATTAGAGGTGATACAATAGAAATCGAAAAAAAAATTTCAAAATATAAAAAAAATATACATTCAATTTTTCATTTTGGGGAATTTGCTAGAATATATCAAAGTTTTAAAAAATTTGAAGAATGTTTTGAGTCTAATTCATTAGGTACTAATGAGGTATTCAAATTTTGTTTAAATAATAATATAAAACTTATTTATTCAGCAACCTCAGCTTCTCTGGGAAATCATGGAAATGATAAAAACCTTTCACCTTATGCCTTTACAAAATCAAAGAATTTAGAATTATTAGAAAATTTAAAAACTTGGTTCAATTTTAAATTTGAAATTATTTATTTTTATAATGTTTATGGACCTGGTCATATAAAAAAAGGCTCTATGGCAACAGTCATTGGTATTTTTGAGGATAGGTTTAAAAAAAATAAACCATTACCAGTTGTAAAACCTGGAACTCAATCAAGAAGATTTACCCATATTAATGATACTGTAAATGTTTGTTATGAAGCTTGGAAGAGGAACAAATGCTCTCATTATTCAATATCTCATAAAAAATCATATTCAATCAATGAAGTTGCAAAAATGTTTAAAAGACCGATAGTTTATTTAAATAAAAGACCAGGAGAGAGGTTTGCCTCTGCTTTTACTAAAATTTCGTTAAATAATAAGGTGTTTCTAAGATTTGGAAAAATAAATTTGAAAGATTATATAAGTTCGTTTATTAAAGGATAAATTTATGAAAATTAAAAGTTCACTTAAGTCTATTAAAAAAAGAGATTTAAACTCCAAGCTCGTTAGAAGAAGAGGGAGAGTTTATATAATAAATAAAACTAACCCAAAATTTAAAGCAAGACAAAAATAGTTTTTATGGACAATGATAACCATAAAAATACATGGAATAATTTTACAAAATTTGTGACGTGGGGAACTGTCGCTGTCATAACTATTTTAGTTTTAATGGCAATTTTCTTGTTGTAGATATCTCTTATGAGAATTGTTTCTATTTCAGAGAATAAAAAATTCGAAAGAAGAATTTCGATTACACCTGAAATTGCTAAAAAGTATATTTCAGCTGGATTTAAAATTTCTTTATCAAAAAATTATGGAAATCATTTAGGTTTTACCGATGAAGAATATAAAAATTTAGGTGTTGAAATATTAAATAATGATAATGAAATTTTAAAAAGTGCAGATATAGTTGTTCAATTAAATCTTCTTACTAATGACAACCTTTCAAATTTAAAAGAAAATCAAATTCTCATTGGAGTTTTGAACCCATATAAAAATCAAGATAAAATAAATGAACTTAATAAAAAAAATATAAAAAGTTTTTCTTTAGAACTTTTACCAAGAATTACTAGAGCTCAATCAATGGATATTTTATCATCTCAGGCAAATTTAGCTGGTTATAAAGCAGTTGTTGAATCATTTGCAAAATTTGAAAAAGCTGTGCCAATGATGATGACTGCCGCTGGTACAGTCCCTGCTGCAAAAGTTTTAGTAGTTGGTGCAGGTGTCGCTGGATTACAAGCTATAGCAACAGCAAAGAGAATGGGAGCAATCGTGTTTGCTACTGATGTAAGGATGGCATCAAAAGAACAGGTTGAAAGTCTGGGAGGAAAGTTTTTGACTGTAGAAGGTGCAGAAAATCTTGAGACAGAAGGTGGGTATGCTAAAGAAGCAACAGAAGATTTTAAAAAAAAACAAGAAAATTTATTAACAGAAACTCTAAAAAAAATTGATATTATAATTTGCACGGCTCTAATACCTGGAAAAAAAGCACCAGTGATAATAAAAGAAGAAATGATTAACAATATGCAACCAGGTTCAGTAATATATGATCTTGCAGCAGTCCAGGGAGGAAATTCTGCACATACAAAAGTAGACGAAATAGTTGATAAAAATGGAGTTATAATTATGGGTGAAACAAATATTTTAAATAAATTACCCACTTCAGCTTCTAGTCTGTATGCAAAAAATTTATATAATTTTGTAATAAATTTGTATGATAAAGAAAACAAGAAAATTAATATAAATTTAGAGGACGAAATTATTAAAAAAACTTTGATTAAATAAAATTATGGAAATAGACCCTTTTATATTCAGATTAAGTATATTTATTCTATCAATATTTATTGGTTACTATGTTGTTTGGAGTGTAACTCCTTCATTACATACACCGTTGATGTCTGTTACAAATGCAATTTCATCTGTAATAATAGTTGGAGCAATAATTGCTAGCTTAGCTGGAAATTCCAATAGTATATTTAATACATCAAGTGCCTTTGGTTTTCTTGCTATATCATTAGCTGCGATCAATATTTTTGGTGGATTTTTAGTAACTCAAAGAATGTTAGCAATGTATAAAAAAAAGAAGAAGGATAAGAAGTGATATCTCCTAATTTATCAGCTATTTTTTATTTAATTTCAGGTGTTTTATTTATCCTTGCATTAAGAGGTTTGTCGTCTCCTGAAACTTCACGACAAGGAAATTTCTTTGGAATTTTAGGAATGATAATCGCAATATCAGTAACATTTTTATCTATTGGAAATTTTTCAAGCGGTTTTGCTTTTGTATTAATTTTTCTTTTAATAGGTGGTTTAATAGGCGCTTTTATTGCTTACAAGATACCAATGACTGCCATGCCTGAACTTGTAGCGGGATTTCATAGTCTTGTAGGACTTGCAGCTGTTTTTGTTGCGATTTCAGCATTCCTTAATCCAGAAGCTTTTAATCTTGGCTCACCAGGAAATATTAAGCTTGGAAGTTTAATTGAAATGTCAATTGGAGCAGCTGTAGGTGCTATAACTTTTTCTGGCTCAATAATTGCTTTTTTAAAACTACAAGGAATTATGTCTGGTTCACCGATTACATTTAAAGGTCAGCACCCACTTAATGCTATAATTTTAGTTTCCATTGTAATTTTGACATATTTACTTTGTTCTACACAATCTTCACAATTATTTTGGATATTGCTTGCTGTATCTTTTTTAATAGGTTTTCTTTTAATCATCCCAATAGGTGGTGCAGATATGCCTGTAGTTATCTCAATGCTTAATTCTTACTCAGGTTGGGCTGCAGCTGGAATTGGTTTTACTTTAGAAAATACAGCACTAATTATCACAGGAGCGTTAGTAGGTTCCTCTGGCGCCATATTATCTTACATAATGTGCAAAGGTATGAATCGCTCATTTTTTAATGTCATATTAGGAGGATTTGGTGCAACAGAACAATCAGCGTCATCTCAAAACAAAGAACAAAGACCGGTTAAGAGTGGTAATGCAGATGATGCGGCTTTCTTGATGAAAAATGCTTCGTCAGTAATAATTGTTCCAGGCTATGGTATGGCTGTTGCTCAAGCTCAACACGCATTAAGGGAAATGGTAGATACATTAAAAAAAAATGATATTAAAGTTTCTTATGCAATTCATCCAGTTGC
>MDTC01118565.1_pt1 | contig 47231 bp, 41 predicted proteins | sample 811181 | NCBI WGS metagenome assembly MDTC01 (sample SAMN05326644, study PRJNA326480) | marine metagenome | isolation source: seawater | place: Pacific Ocean: North | collected 2011 | reverse complement strand
TATTTTTTGGTGGGCAATGAGGGACTCGAACCCCCGACTTCCTCCTTGTAAGGGAGGCACTCTAAACCAACTGAGTTAATCGCCCATTAGGCTTGCAAATATAAATTATTTCTTTATGCTTACAAGTTTTTTTGGTTAAATTATAAAACTTCTGCAACTACAAAAGTACTCCCCCCAATAAATATTATATCTTCTTGTTTTGCTTTTTCTTTTGCAGAATTTAAAGCTTGTTGTACACTAACATATTTATTTCCAATTAAACCTATTTGCTTTGCTTTGTTAAAAAGAATTTCTGTTGCTAATCCTCTAGGAACTTTTGCTCTGCAGAAATAATAAATGCTTTTTTTTGGTAGAAGTTGAAGTATCTTATCTATATTCTTATCATTTGTCATCCCAAGAACAAAATGTAAATTTTGGTATTTTAACTTACTAAGTTCTTTCAAAACAGTTTTAATTCCTTCTTCATTATGTGCCATATCGCAAATAATCATTGGCTTTTTATCAATAATATTCCATCTTGCCAATAATCTTTGATTAGTCTTAACATATAACAATCCTTTAGTTATATGTTCATTTTTAACATTCCATCCATTATTAATTAATTCAAAAATGGAAGAAACCGCGGTATTAATATTCTCTTTTTGATATTCAGTGTCAATTATTTTTTCATATGTGTGCCTTGAAGCAAATTTAATTGGAGATTTTTTTTGATGAGCTGTCTCAAAAAAGATTTTTTTTATATCATATTGTTTTCTTCCAATGATAACAGGTATTTTTTCTTTAATAATTCCTGATTTTTCTTTTGCAATAGATTCTAAATTATCTCCAAGAAGATTAGTGTGATCTAAACTTACATTTGTTATTACTGACAATTCTGGTATAATAATATTTGTGCTATCTAGTCTTCCTCCAAGACCAGTTTCGATTACTGCAATGTCAACTTTTTCTTTTGCAAAGTAGTTGAATGCAAGAGCTACAATAAATTCAAAAAATGATAAGTCTAACATCTCAAATTTCTCTTTATTTTTAGAAACAAAATTTATTATTTCTTTTTTTGAGATCATATGATCATTGATCTTGATTCTTTCTCTAAGATCTTTAATATGAGGGGAGGTATATAGTCCAACTTTATATCCTGCATGCTGAAGAATTGATGCAATCATGTTACTTGTTGATCCTTTTCCATTCGTTCCAGCTACATGTATACTTTTAAATTTTCTATGTGGATTTTCTAATATTTCACATGCTTTAGTTATGTTGCCGATATCAGATTTGTAAGCAGCTTTTCCAATTCTTTGGAATGAGGGAAGGCGTTGAAATAGATAATCAATAGTACTTTGATAGTCCATTAAATTCTTTTGTTTTTTTATTCTTTGAAATAAAAATTATATTCAATTTCAGCAATTTGTAAATCCTCAATTTCATTGCTTGGCTCAAATTTAGTATCTAATGCTGCTTTTTTACATTCAGCTTGCATATCAGGGTCTGTTATATTTTCTTTTTCTAAATTAATTTCTGCAGCGATAACTTTTCCATTAGAATTAACGTAAATTGTAACATGGATTTTGCCAACTTTTGTTCCTCCAGATGGGCTGACTGGTTCTATTACAGATCTAATTGGGCCAGTTTTAAAAGTTATGTCCCCTTGTTTTAAATTAGATTTACTTACTTTACTTTCTTTTTCTTTAAAATCATTTGGATCTGGGTTTGCGTTAGAATTTTTTTCTCTTTTTTTAGCATTATCAAAAAAATCATCATACGTGCTTTTATCAACGGAAGGATTACTGCTATTGTCATCTAATGCAAGATCTTTAGGCCTGTTTGCGTTCTTATTTGATTTTTTGTTATTTTCTGAGTTTGTGTTGTTATTACTTGAATCAGTTTTTTTTTGGTTTGTGTTATTTGACTGTTTTTGTTCTTCATTATTCTGTTTTTGCTCCTCATCATCAATAATTGATTGGGAAAAATCGTCAGATTCTCCTAAATTTAAGCTAATTCCACCGGTTCTTTGTTTTGGAGGATCTAAATAAGTTAAACTCATAAATGGTAGACTAAGTAGTATAAAAAATATTAAGTGAATAATAGTGCTTGCAATTAATCCTGTTTTTTTTGAATTATTTTTTTTAATACTCATACTAGCTAGGATCTGTTGCTAAAACAATTTTAAACTTATTTCTGCTACCAATTTCAAGAATTTTCACAACATGATTAACAGCAACGGATTCATCAACGTATAAAACTATCGACTTGTCATTTTGTTTTTTAAATATACTTAAAAGTTTGTCTTCAATATTCTTTAGTTCAATTTCATTTCCATTTACATGATATAAAACTTCGTTATTGGTTAAATCTTTAATTTCAATTGATGTAACTTGTTTTTCAATTGCTTGTGATTTGCTACTTGGAAGTAATAAATCAAGTACATTTGAACTAACTAGAGTTGAGGTTAGCATAAAGAAAATTAATAACAAGAAAACAATATCTGTCATTGATGACATATTAAAGCTTGCACTAATTTTATTTTTTGATCTTAACTTCATACTATTTTTTCAAAATATTTTGAATTAATTCTTCGCAATTATGTTCTAAATTAAATACTATATTGTCAATTTTTGTTACTATATAGTTATATGATATATATGAAATTATTCCAACCGCTAGTCCAGCAGCAGTTGTAATCATCGCAGTATATATTCCACTTGCCAAATCTGAAGGATTTACACTTGGCTGCCTAGCCATTTCTTGAAAGGCTACAATCATTCCGATTACTGTACCTAAAAAACCAATCATAGGAGCAGCCCCTGAAATAGTAGCAAGTTTTGATACATTATTTTCAATCTCATATATTTCTTTTTTAGCTTGATTTTCAAGGATAATTGAAATTTCCTTCTGAGATAAATTTTGATTTTCTATTGCTTTAATACTGATTCTTGCAATTGGAGTATCTATTTTTTTACAATATTCTTTCGCTTCATCTAGATTATTTGTTTTTATCAATTCAATTACTGAAGACAATACTTCTTTATCTTTTGTTGTAATTTTTTTTAAAGTTAAATATCTTTCAATTATGATATAAATCGTAAAAAAAGACAAAATAAAAAGAATAATCATCACAACATTTCCTCCAACTCCCATCTGTGATAGCATATCAAAAAATCCTTCGTTTACTAGTTCTGATTTTTTTGTTTTTTGTATAATTTCATTTTTGTTATTTAAAGTATCTACTATTGAGTCAATACTAATATTATTCGATTCAAGTTCTTTTTCTTCCATATGTATAATTAATTTTTAAACTAGTTGATAGGTTATTGTACTAAAATATATGTTAGAGCACCAGCTATATATCCCATTAATGCCAAAATAGAAATATTTTTTATGTACCAAATAAAGTCAATTTTTAATATTCCCATTACTGCAACTCCTGCTGCTGAGCCAATAACCAATACTGATCCTCCAGTTCCTGCACAATAAGCTAAAAATTCCCAAAAAGTATGATCTACTGGAAATGCTAAAACACCTTCAGTTACAGGACCAATTTGATACATTCCCATAGCTCCCGCAACTAACGGAACATTATCAACAATTGATGATAAAAGTCCGATAATTATGTTTATGATATATATATCTCCATTAAATGTTGACTCAAGATACTCTGCTACTATTTTTAACTGTCCGGCTGATTGAAGAGCTGAAACAGCAAGAAGGATTCCAAGAAAGAAAAAAATTGTTGGTGTATCTATTTTTTTTAAAACTGAAATCACTGATAATTTTGATTTTTCTTCATGATTTTTACTTCTGTGAATAATCTCTGTTGTTATCCATAAAAATCCTAGAGACAATAACATTCCAATATATGGGGGGAGATGTGTAATAATCTTAAATACAGGAACAAACAATAGTCCAGCGACGCCTAGATAAAAGATTAAATTTCTTTCAAAACTAGTTGTAGGATTTTGTTTGTGTTCTTGTAAATTCATATCAATTCTAGTTATATTACCCTTTAATCTGAATGATAAGTAAATTAAAGGAACAACTGCGCATACAACTGACGGAATAAATATAGATGTAATGATGTTACTTGCAGTTACTTGACCTCCAATCCATAACATGATAGTTGTTACATCTCCAATCGGAGACCATGCGCCACCAGCATTTGCTGATAAAATGATCATCCCAGCAAACAACCATTTATCTTCTTTGTCTTTAATCATTTTTCCAATTAGCGTTGCCATTACAATAGCTGTTGTTAAATTATCTAAAGCTGCAGAAAAGAAAAAAGTGATAGTACATAAAATCCACATCAACTTAACTTTTTTAGTAGTCTTAATTTTGTCAGTAATTATTGCAAAACCCTCATGAGCATCAATCAATTCTACTATGGTCATTGCTCCTAAAAGAAAAAATAAAATTTCAGAAATATGTATAATATGGTGATGAATCTCGTGTTTTACAAAGTCATGCCAACCTTTATCTTTCCCAAAATCTGAAATGAAATTTTTAAACTCTAAAAGAGATTGATCATTAACAAAAGAAAATAATGCCCACGTTAGTCCACCAATAGCTAGTGCAGATGCAGCCTTATCTATTTTTAAGGGATGTTCAAATGCGATAGCGATATACCCTAGAACAAAAATTATTATCATTAAAGTTGTTATTGTCATATTTTATTTATTTAAGTATACTGTAGTTGATGGGAAAGCGAAATCTGATTTATGATGCTTAACAATTTCCATTATTTTATAATTAACTTCTTGCTTTACATTAATCAAATCTTCCCATTTTGGACTGTCCACAAAGTAAATTACCATAATATCTAAGGAACTGGATCCGAACTCACTAAATCTTACTTTACCTTTTTGGTCAGTTTTTGAGTGTTGATTAATATAGTCTTGAATATCCTTAACTATTAATTTAATTTGTTCAGCAGATGTTTCGTATGTTAAACCAACATTGAATTTAACTCTTCTCATTGGTCGTAATCCTAAATTATCTAATTCTGCATCAATCATTTTTTTGTTTGGTACAGTAACTAAGCTTTTGTCAAATGTTCTTACTCTAGTGCTTCTAAAGCCTACTTTCTCTACTGTTCCTGTAACTGCTCCGACTGTCACAATATCTCCTACAGTAAATGGTTTGTCAAAGAAAATTGTAAATGAACCAAGAAGGTTTTCTAAACTTTCTTTTGAAGCCATAGCAAGAGCAATTCCTCCAATACCTAGCCCAGTTGCTAATGCTGCAATGTTAACATTAAAGATACTTCCCATTACAATAAATGCACCTAGAATATATATTAAAATTTTTCCAATTTCAATTATAAATGGTATCAATTGATCATCCATTTTATTTTCAGTTAGTTCAGCTTTTTTTCTTAAAATTAAACCTACGTAATCAACTAATCTTAAAAAGATCCAAAAAACTGAATAAACAAAAATTAGTGAGTACCCCTTGTGTAAAATCATTTTTAACCCAATTTTATTATCTTGAGAATTTGGGTCATAATGATGTAATTTCCATTCTTTAGGAAATTCTAATTGATTCAATCCAAGATAAATAATTGATAGCATAACACAAAATCCAATTGGTTTTGTAAGGAGTTCATCAAATTTTTCAATACCTATTTCAGATTTTTTATTTCTAATCATTTTAAACAATAAGTGGCTTAGATATCTAGATATAAGCTTTTTGAAAATTAGACCTAAAATTATTGCACCTACAAGAACTAAATACTCTTCAATAGAATTTCCAAGAAATTGTTTTGATAACATTTTATTCATATTTATGTGTTTAAACTAATTTATTTAAAGCAATTTTAAGTGCAGTTTCAGAAATTTTATACTTGCTTTTGTTTTGTTTATAAACTTTTTTTAAGGCATTTTTAATTGTCTGAGATGTATCATTAAAAATTTCAATGTCTGAAATTCTCGCATTTTCTTCCATTAAGTATGCAAAAACTCTTGCCATACCACAATTTGCAATAAAATCAGGAATTACACTGATATTTTCATCTGCATATTTTGATATTTTACCCATAAATATTTCATCGTCAGCAAAAGGAACATTAGCTCCAGAGGAAATAAGTTCTAATCCGTTTTTGATCATTTTATCTAATTCATTATGGTGTATAAGTCTAGATGCTGCAGCAGGAACAAATATATCTGCTTTTAAATTCCATATTTTATCGTTTGCTTCATTAAAAGGCAAAATTTCATTGGATTCTAATGTATTGTATGATCTTTTTTCAATTAATTTTATAATTTCATCTAAACTAAACCCATCCTCTTTAATTAAACCCCCGTTTTTATCTATGATGCCAATAATTTTTGCTCCATATTGTGATAGATAAAAAGCCGCAGCACCAGCAACATTTCCCCATCCTTGAATGATCACTTTTTTATCTTTTAATTTGCCGCCATAAATATCATAAAAATGTGCAACAGATTCAGATACTCCAAATCCTGTAATTAAGTCTCCAATAGTATAATTTTTATTTGGGTTAGGTGTAAGATTTTTATTTTTTACAATCAAGGGAACTCCTTTGGATAATTGTCCAATTATTTTTAAAGTAATTTTTTCACTTTTTTGATAGTGTCCTCTTATAACCCCTTCAAGAGGAAAGTGAATTCCATTTTCTTTACAAATTGGAATCACATCTTTAACTTCATCAATATTCATGTCTCCACCTGTCCCATAGTATGTTTTGAGTAGAGGTTTTATTGCTGAATACCATCGTTTTAAAACATCTTCTTTTCGTGGGTCATTAGGATCAAAATTAATTCCTGATTTTCCCCCTCCAATTGGTGGCCCTGCTACAGAAAATTTAATTTCCATAGTTTTAGCTAGTGCTAATACTTCTGATTTTGTCACACCTTTTCTCATTCTAGTTCCTCCAGCTGCAGCTCCTCCTCTTAATGAGTTTATTACTACCCATCCTTTTGCATCGGTTTCAGAGTCTTTCCATTCAAAAACAATTTCAGGATTTTTCTTTTCAAAATTTTTTAATAACTCCATAAATTTAATTTGTTGCAAATTTATTAATATCTTATCAGATTACATTTGTTTAAGCATATGTTTTTATCAATACGGTTTGTTAATTTCTCCGCAAGAACTATTCTTGATAGCTCCAGTAACTGTCTTTAGACAATTAATTTCATTTCTAATTTTCAAAACTCCTAATAGTCCAAAAATAATAGCTTCTTTAAACTCGATTGTTTTTTTATCTGGTATATATATTTTTGATTTAGAATAATGTTCAATCCTTTGCATAAGAAATGAGTTGTATGTTCCCCCGCCAGTAAAAAGTGCTTTATTACATGTAATTTTTTTGCCAATTTGAATTGCAGCATGTTCACAAAAAGTTCTTAAAATATCTTCATTAGAATATTTTTCATGAATTAACGGATAAATATTTTTTTCTACCCATTCTCTAGATAAAGATTTTGGATTATCAAAAATATAGTATTTTAAATTATTTAAATTTTCTAAAAGTTGATTAATAATTTTTCCTTTTTTGGCAATTATGCCATCATCATCATATTCATAGCCTAATTTTCTGCTATATTTATTTAAAATGATATTTAGAGGACAGATATCAAATGCAAATATTTTATTTTTTTCTTTTACAGAAATATTTGCAAAGCCACCTAAATTGATGCAGTATTTGTAATTTTTGAATAAGTAAAGATCTCCAATTGGTACTAATGGTGCACCATTTCCATTTAAGCTAACATCAAGTTTTCTAAAATTACTTACTGTAATTATTTTAGTTTCGTTAGCTATTTTTTCTCCATCTCCAATTTGTAATGTGATTTTTTTTTCAGGTTCATGAAAAATAGTATGTCCATGCGAAGCTATTAAATCAATCCTGTGATTTTTAGCAAAAAACTTTATCTCATTTGCAAGAAATATTGCATATGACATATCAATTTTTTTAATTTCTTTTTTGTTTTTTTTATGTAAATTTTCCAGCGTCTGTGTCCAGTATCTGTTATATTTAATTGTTTTAGCTTTTAATAATTTATACCTCCAATTTTCTTGTTTAATGAAATCGCATATCACTAAATCTAATCCATCTAAAGAAGTGCCTGACATCATTGCTAGAACTCTATACTTATTAATTTTTTTCATCGTTAATCAAAGATAGCTTAAAAAGTGTATTTTTGTGTGTATAAATAACAAATAATGGAATTTAAATTTACTGAAGAACACAAAATGATTAGAGAGGCTGCAAGAGATTTTGCTCAAAACGAACTTTTGCCAGGTGTTATTGAAAGAGATGAACAGCAATTGTTCCCAACAAATGAAATTAAAAAGTTAGGTGATTTAGGATTTATGGGCATGATGGTTGATCAAAAATATGACGGTGCTGGAATGGATACAATTTCATATGTTTTGGCAATGGAAGAGATTTCAAAGGTTGATGCATCTACTTCTGTTGTAATGTCAGTAAATAACTCATTAGTATGTTGGGGTATAGAAACATTTGGATCTGAAGAACAGAAAAAAAAGTATCTTAAACCTTTAGCGAAGGGTGAAATAATTGGGGCATTTTGCTTATCTGAACCTGAAGCAGGTTCAGACGCTACTTCACAAAAAACAACAGCCATTGAAAAAGAAAATCATTATTTGCTTAATGGAACAAAAAATTGGATTACTAATGGTGGTACTGCGTCTATTTATATAGTTATAGCTCAGACGGACATAGAAAAAGGCCATAAGGGTATTAATGCCTTTATTGTAGAAAAAGGAATGGAGGGATTTGTTGTTGGAGTAAAGGAAAATAAGCTAGGAATTAGAGGTTCTGACACCCATTCCTTAATGTTTACTGACGTCAAAGTTCCTAAAGAAAATAGAATAGGTGATGATGGATTTGGATTTAGCTTCGCAATGAAAACATTATCTGGAGGAAGAATTGGTATTGCAGCTCAAGCTTTAGGTATTGCATCTGGTGCATATGAACTAGCTTTAAAATACTCTAAAGAAAGAAAAGCATTTGGGAAAGAAATTTCAAAACATCAAATTATTGCATTTAAATTAGCTGATATGGCAACAGAGATTGAAGCAGCTAGACTTTTATGTTTAAAAGCTGCTTGGCTAAAAGACAATAAAAAAAATTATGATCAAGCAAGTGCGATGGCAAAAGTTTTTGCATCCGAAGTAGCAATGAGAATAACTACTGAAGCTGTTCAAATACATGGAGGTTATGGATTTGTTAAAGAATACCATGTAGAGAGATTAATGCGTGACGCTAAAATCACACAAATTTATGAAGGTACATCTGAAATACAAAGAATTGTTATTTCACGTTCTATTTTAAAATAAAAATTATGAAAAAAAATATAATATTTTGCTGTGCTATTTTAGTATTAACTTCTCTTTCAGCACAATCGAATTTGAATAGTATTTCTAAAGAGGATGTTGCTCCAATATATCTTAAGTTACTTCCATCTAATTCAAATCCAAGTGATCTTCGACCTTCCGATATACCTTCTGCACAAGTTTTAAAACAAATGGGTTTTTCAGAAAATGAAATACAAGAAGCATTAGATTTTAAGTATAGTAGAGGGAAATATAAAAATAGTATACAAGACACTTTGCAAAATAATACATCACTTTTTTATGCAACTTTTGGTGATACATTAAATGTTGATACTGTTAAATATCCAAAAGCTAAAATTTTCGGGCAAGATATCTTCAGAAATAATGAGTTAGAATTTTTTCAAAAAGCTTTTGATGCAAAAGCACCTGAAAATTATATTGTTTCTAGTGGAGATGAAATTTCAATTTCTGTTTGGGGATATTCGGATTTATCTGAAACCTTAATTGTAGATGAACGAGGATATATAAGTCCAAAATCGTACGGAAGAATATATGTTAAAGGATTAGAGTTTAGAAAAATGAGATCAATGCTAAAATCTAGATTTTCATCTTTTCTTGATATGAAAAATTCGTCAATTGAGATAGCTTTAGCATACTCTCGTGTTATTACTGTCAACATAGTAGGAGAGGTGTATAATCCTGGCTCTTATACAATACCTGCAATCAACACTGCTTTTAATGCTCTAATTGCAGCAAAAGGGCCTAACCAGATAGGTTCAGTTAGAAATATTTACATTAAACGAGATGGGAAAGTCATAGATTCTCTTGATGTCTATAATTTTTTGTTTAATCCTACTACAAACAAAGATATATTTTTGGAAGATGGCGATTATATTTTTGTGCCTCCTGCATCAAATCTGATTGAGGTAAGTGGAGCGGTAAATAGACCCTATACTTATGAATCTAAATCTAATGATGCTGTCGAAGACTTGATAAAGTTTGCTGGAGGTTATTCAGAAAATGCTTTTTTAGATGTTATTACTTTGAAAAGAAAAGATTATAATTCTATCAAAGTTTATGATGTTTTTAAAAATCATTTAAAGTCAACAGCTCTCATGAATGGAGATGAAATTATTGTAAATTCAATATCAAATAAGTTAGCTAATTACGTGACTGTTAAAGGAAGTATTGGAGTGGAAGGAGATTATGAATATATTGTTGGTGAAAAATTATTGGACCTTCTAAATCGAGCGAAATGTATTGATGAAAAAACTTTTTTAAATCAAGCATATATTATTAGGCTAGATGAAGATAGAACAAGGTCATTTATAACTGTTAATCTAGACTCAATAATTAATAATCCTAATCATCATAGTAATTTACTTCTCGAAGAATATGATATTATTAAGGTTCTTTCTGTTGACGATTTTGAAGATAATTTTTCAGTTTCTGCAATTGGAGCAGTAAGAAAATCTGGCATCTATGATTTTGGTATAGGTATGACATTAAAAGATTTATTACTTCAAGCTGGAGGACTATCAAGGTATGCTGAAGGAAGTAAAATTGAAATCAGTAGAGCAATGGATTTTGACATTAAGAATAATAAATTAGTACCTATAAGATCAACAGTCAAAAATATTAAAATAGATGATAATTTGTTACTAAGTTCTAATGCTGAAAATTTTGTTTTACAGCCTTATGATCAAGTTTTTGTAAGAGATAATCCTGATTTTATTAAGCCTGCAAATATATCTATAAGCGGGGAGATTAAGTATCCAGGACAATATTCTTTAATATCTAAAAATGAAAAAATTTCATCTGTTATTGATAGAGCTGGAGGTTTAAATCAATCTGCTTATATTGATGGGGTAAAAATGTATAGAAGATTTAAAACTACAATTGAATATAATAATGCTCTTAATATTCCAAAATCTATTTTGGATTCAATTATTACGGATGCAGAGTTGTCAAATTTGTATAATATTGAACTTCTTAAAAGAGAGAAAGAAAGATATAAAAAGTTATATTATGATAGCTTGATTTATGAAGTAGTTTACTTTGATATGAATAAAGCTTTAAAGAATCCAAACTCACAACATAACTTAACTTTGTTTGAAGGAGATAGCATAGTTATACCTAAGACTTTAGACGTAGTAAATATTACAGGAATGTTAAATAATATTGAAGGAAATTCTATCAGTGTTCCTTATGTTGGTATGAGAGCACATTATTATGTTAATAATTTTGCTGGAGGTTATTCTCAAGATAATAGAAAATCGTCAACAGTTGTAACGCATGCGAATGGAGTAACTAAAAAATCAATTAATCTAGGACTTTTTTCTATTTCTCCAAAAGTTAAGCCAGGATCTACTATAAAAGTTATCGATGACTATAGGGTTAAGCGAAGGAAAAAAGAGGATATAGATTACAATAAACATATTGAGAGCGTGGTTACGAAAGTGACAGCACTAATGTCTCTATGGTTACTAATTGATAGAGTAAATGGTTCATTCTGATGAAAAATAATGATCGCGAAATACATCTAAGAGATATTTTAATAAAAATATCTGATTACAAAAACATGTTGTTAGGAAAAAAGTATTCTATCTTAACTATATCAGTAATTTTCTCGGTTATAGGTTTTCTATTTGCATTTACAAGTAAAAGTCTATATCATGCTGAACTTACTTTTAGCGTAGAATCCGAAAATTCTAGAGGAAATTCCACTTTATCTGGTTTCTCAAATCAATTTGGAATAGATCTAGGTGTTAGTGATGTTTCATCTTTTAGTCACAACAACATCATGGAATATATACTTAAGTCTAGAAATGTTATAGAAAATACTTTAATGCAACAAGTAACAATAAATAATAAAAAAGATTTGTTAATTGAACATTATTTGGATGTAAATAAGATTAAAGAGGACTGGAATGACGGAGAGGGTTTTAGTGGAGTTTCATTTCACAAACCAAATACATATCAGCACGACAGTATAATGAATGGAGTTTTCTCAAATATTGTAAATAATAATTTAACCATAGATTTAAAATCCGATGAAGCAAATATTGTTAGCTTAGTCTATACATCTGTAAATGAAGAATTTGCGTTAAAATTTGTTCAGGTTTTAATAAATGAAACAAAAAAACTATATATTGAGGATAAAACACGACATGCAAATAATACATTACGTTTTTTGCAAGCAAGAAAAGATTCTGTTAATAAAGAGCTAGAAAAAACAGATCAGGAGCTTCAAAAAAATAAATACAATATTAGATCATCTGCACTGTTAAAACAAAGTAGTTTAGAGACACAAAAGGCATTTTTAAAAACAGTTTATTTAGAGATTGCTAAAAACCTTGAAGCTTCAAAGATTTCTTTACTAAAATCGGAACCCTTCATTAAAATTTGGGATGAGCCTAAAAGACCTCTTAAAAAAACAGCGAGATCAAAGAAAATTATAGTAGTTTTCGGTTTTTTGCTAGGAGCAACACTATCTATTTTGTATTTAGTGATAAGAAAATTTTTCAGAGATGCTAAAAAATCTACCGCTTTACCAGTTTAATATTTTTCCAACTTTAATTTGTAGATCTATAGGGAAACCGTAAGTTAGCTTCCATAATTGATCAGTTCCATCTTCTACGTCTTCAATGGTTAGATTTATATTTTGATCATAAATATTTTGAGGATCTTCAACCCAATTTTCAAACTCTTTTGTGAAATAATTTGGACTTAACCAGTAATGATATCCAATGAACGCTTCAATTACCCATCCTGTACAACTTATATTTTTATATCCAATTGATAAACCGCCACCAAATGATAGCCAATTATCCCCATTCTCAAATATTTTAATGTTGTTTCCGTTATTATCTACTTCAGGAATGCCATTATTATCCAAAACCACTAGGTCTTTGTCAAAACCATCAACACTTGCCAAAGGATTAGTTAAAAATGCACCACCTGCTTTAATTTGCGCAAACCAATTTCCCCCATGTTTAATTGTTTGATCTGAAAAATAATATCTTCCTAAAAATTCTAGTTTTGGGCCACTCCAAACTTGATCTGAACCAAGAAGTCCGTAATGATATGCAATATTTTCTCCTATTGACCAATTACTTCCAAGATTATGTTCAAACTGCAGCATTGTTTTTTGAACGATTGGAAGACCTGATCCAATTGTAAGAGTGTGTTCTCTATCACTGTGTTCAGTCATTTGAGCAAACAATGTTTGTGAGAAAATTAAAATAAGGGATAATGATAATATTTTTTTCATATTTAATTTTTTAGCAAATATATAAAAACGTTCTGTTAAAGATATTCAATAAGAGATTCTAATTTTAAAGCTCTTGATCCTTTTATTAAAATAGTTTTATTTTGAAGTATTTTATGCGAGAGATATTTTTTTAATTTTTCAGTGGAAACAAATGATTTTTCTTTATGAATAGAATAAAATATTTTTCCAACTAAAAGGTAATCTAGTTTATAATCACGTAACAAATTTACAATTTCAATATGTTTTTCATTAGAATATTTTCCTAGTTCTAACATATCTCCCAAAATACATATTTTATTAGTGTAGTTTTGGTTGTGAAACGCATTAATCATTGCTTTCATACTTGAAGGATTAGCATTATATGCATCTAGAATAAGTGTATTTATATTTGTTGTAACTACTTGTGACCTATTGTTGTTCGGAAGATAATTTTCAATTCCTGATCTGATATTATCTTTTTGAATATCAAACTTTTCACCTATACTAATAGCTAACATTACATTACTAAATTGATAATCTCCAATTAATCTACTTGTAATCTTAGTTTTCTTATATTCAATTGTAATAAATGGAGTATTATTAATTATTTTTCCTTTTGTAGTACCACAAGATCCGTATTTTATTTTTTTTATATCCTTAGATAAATTTAAAAGTAGTTTGTCATCACTGTTCACAAAAACGGTTCCATTATTATTTTTAATATAACTATATAGTTCATTTTTAGCTTTAATGACTCCATCAATACTCTTAAAACCTTCTAAGTGTGCTGATCCAATATTTGTAATAATTCCTATAGAGGGAGATGCTATATTACACAAAAAATCTATTTCTTTTTCGTGATTTGCTCCCATTTCGATAATTGCAATTTCGTGCTCATCTGTTATGCTTAATATGCTTAAAGGAACACCTATGTGATTATTTAAATTTCCCTTAGTGGCAAAACAATTGTAAGTAGTTTTTAAAACAGATTTAATTAGCTCTTTAGATGTAGTTTTTCCGTTACTTCCTGTAATTCCAATGATTGGAATCCTTAGCTTATCACGATGGTATTTAGCAAGTTTTTGGAGAGTTGATAGGGTATTTTGAACTTTTATAATATTTTTATTGTAACTCAAATTGGGACTATCAATAACCGCATATTTTGCTCCATTTTTTATCGCTTCATTTGCAAAATCATTTCCGTCAAAATTATCCCCTTTTAAGGCAAAGTAGATGCCCCCTTTAATTATTTTTCTAGTATCAGTAAAAACATTATTACATGATTTAAATACTTCATATAATTTTGAAATCTCCATATACAAACAAAAACCCCATTTTAATGGGGTTTTTGATTTAAAAATTATTAATAATTATTGATTTTTTTTACTAAAGTAACGACTTGGTTTATTTGTATCTCCACTTCGTCTTTGGTTATTTTTTTTGTTACTTATCGGATCTCCAACTCTATCCATCGCACATCTAAAGCCTATTGCATCGGTAGATTGACTCTGGTCCATGAATCTCCTTGTGCCAGGATTTAGCCAATACGCTCTATCTTTCCAAGATCCTCCTTTGTATACTCTTGCTCTGTCAGTAATTAAAGATGATTCTGCATAAGAGTACATTTCATTACTTTTGCCAGTTTTTCCATCTAAGTATTTAGGAGCATTTTGGTTCCATTTGTCAATGTTTACATTTGCTCGATCTAACGTTGAATCTTCTTCAAGAGCATTATTCCAGTCAATACCCATTTGAGATTCAATGTCTCCATCTAAGTAGTTGATATTATCAGATTTTTTGTAATTTCTTCTGTACGTATTATTTTCAACTTTTACATCAACTTGAATAGCTCTTCCAAGGTCATCAAAAACCACTGCTCCATCAGAATCTAATGAATCAGTTTGAAATACATTTCCTCTGAAACTTCTGTGATCGGCTGTTGTCGTTTGTTCAATTACTGGTCTATATACATCCATGACCCATTCAGAAACATTTCCTGCCATATCATATAATCCATAATCATTAGCCCAATAAGATTTTACTGGAGCAGTAATGTCTGCCATATCGTTAAGATTTCCAGCTACTCCCATATTGTCACCTCTTCCTCTTTTAAAGTTAGCCATAATTTGACCTTGAGTTTCTCTAGAATTACTTCTTAGCTGAGATCCATTCCAAGGATATATTTTTCTAGCACTGGTATTCTCATCTAGGGTATTTCCAACGTATCCTAATGCAGCAAATTCCCATTCTGCTTCAGTTGGAAGTCTGTAGCTTGGAAGTAGTAAGCCATCTTCTTGTCTGACAAGTCTTGTCTCTTCTCCACTTCCATAATTTTCATTCGTAAGATTTTTTGGAGCATTAATTACTGTTGCATCATAATATCCTGCTAAATATGCTTCTGTTGTAAAAGCAGCTTCATCCATCTGTTCCATATCTTCTTTAATGATACAGGCATCGATCAATATTCTTTCATTTACACGATCAGTTCTCCATTTACAGTAATCAGTAGCCTGTTCCCAGCTTACTCCAACAACTGGATAATTTTTATAAGCTGGGTGTCTTAAGTATCTTTTGACTAGTGGTTCATTATATCCCAATTTATCTCTCCAAACTAGAGTATCTGGGAGAGCTTTAGTATAAACTTCAGGATAAGATGAATAAACTCTTTTTAACCAAAATAGATATTCTAAATAGTCAACATTTCTTACCTCAGTTTCATCCATGTAAAATGAAGATACACTTTGTTTTCTTGGGATATTATCCCATTCATACATTACATCTTGTTCAACACGACCCATTGTAAAAGAACCACCTTCAATAAAAACTAATCCTGGACCAGTTACTTGTTCAACGAAATTTTCATTTACTTCAAAGCCTCCAACTTTAGGATTATTGTATTCCCAACCAGTAGTTGAAGATTTATCAAATGAACTTTTAGTAGAGCATGCCGCTAAAAAAAATAAGGTAAGTGTTAAAAAAATTAAATTATTTATTTTCATGTTTTCTGATTTTTTAATCCTAATATATTAATAAACTAAAATTGAGGACAACTTATTGTGTTAAATGATTTTGTTCTTTTTCTACAAGGCATAAACAACGTAAAACTCAATTCATGAGCTCCTAAAGTATTACTGTTTTTTAAATCGCTAGTAGTTATGTCGTAGCTATATCCAAACTTAAACGTTTTTTGAATTAATCCCACCATAAGAATGAAAGAGTCAAAATTATTTAAACTATTTCTAGCCCATAATCCTCCAACAACTGGTCCCTTGTTGACATAAAGTCCATAGTTAAATTGTTGAAAGTCTTGCTGCTTTTGATATAAAAAGTTTGGGGAAATAGTTGTTACGTTTCTTGAAAATCTATTAACTTTAAAATTTCCTCCAGCGTGAACTGTAAACTTAGTTGGCAGCTCACTTTCACTTATAAAACCTTGATTAGGTTGAGTTAAGTGATGTGCAGCAAAACCAAAAAATAAATCTTTTGAATAACCAATTATACCGGCTGAAAAATCTGGGTAATTTACTGATGGAGTATAGTTTGCAATATCTTCATTTGTTTGATAAATGAATCCATACTGCGGATCAATTTGATCTCCAAAGTTAAGCTTGTTCCAGTCAACATTAATTTGTCTAAAAGAAGCTTCAAATCCAGCTTTTACTGTAAAATTGTAATTTATTTTTAAATTATATGAGTAAAGGAGAGAAAATTGAGATGTATTAATTGCTCCTGCACCTGCACGATCATGCATCATCAATACTCCTAGTCCTCCTCCAACTTCTTTTACATATTGATCCCAAGAAGCAGAAGTTGTAATATATGTTCTTCCAATTCCTGGCCACTGATCTCTGTAATTTAGAGTAGCTCTAGGACATTCATTTGTACCTGCAAAAGCAGGATTCAAATACAATGGATTTGCATAGAACTGGCTGAATGCAGGATCTTGCGCTGCTACATCTTTAATGTTATATAAACAAAATAATACAACAAATAAAAACTTAACAAAATTATTAATCATATAAATACACTTGAGTGTTCAGGTCAACAAAAATAAACAAATTATTTAATATTTCATTTTCTAATAGCTAAGTTTGTATAATAATCATATATATTGTTCGTTTTTCTTACACTAAAAAGAAAAATGATATTTAACTTTGCAATATGAAAAATTTTATATTTTTTTTATGTTTTTTGTTTTTTGCAGATAAATTATTTGCACAAGATAACTCCGTATTAGCTCTTAATGACTGGTACAAAATTTCAACTGATAAAAATGGTGTTTATAAAATTGATCATGATAATCTTCAAGATCTTGGGATAGATGTTACAAATTTACAAACTCAAACAATTCGTCTATATGGAAATGGAGGTGGAATGTTACCTCATTTAAATTCAGACTTTAGATATAATGATTTAAAAGAGAATCCAATTAAGATCTTTGATCAAAATTCAAATGGAATTTTTGATTCAGATGATTACTTTATTTTTTATGGGATGTCTCCAGATAGATGGTTTTTTAACCAAGATGAAAATCTTTTTGAACATGAGACTCATCTCTACAGTGATAAGGTATTTTATTTTATTAACATTGATAATAATACTGAAGGCTTGAGAATTCAAAGTAAACAAAATTTAAATTCTCCATCTCATATTATCTCATCCTTTAATGCTTATTCTCATCATGAAGAAGAGTTGGAAAATTTAATTAAATCTGGAAGAAAATGGTTTGGAGAACGTTTCAGTGAAGGATCAAGCAAATCATTTGAATTTAATTTTCCTAATCTTGTTAATGCATCTCCTGTTTTTCTCAACTCATCAGTGGCAGCAAGATCATTTCAGTCCTCAAACTTTGAAATTGGAAATAATTCATCTTTATCATTAAATCTAAATATTCCTATAACTTCTTCGGATTTTGCTCAGGAATATGCTAAGGAAAAACAAATTTCAACTAGTTTTTTCTCTAATTCAGATATTGTAAATCTCAATTACAAATATGAGTCAAATGATAATGGAGCAAGTGCGTGGTTAGATTATATTGTAATAAATTGTAGAAGAGAGCTTAAGTTATCTACTAGTTATATGCACTTTAGAGATTTAGAAAATATAAGTAATACTTTTGGTGAATATAGAATACAGAATGCTGAAAATTGTATTGTATGGGATGTGACAAATCCCTTAAACTCAAGGGAAATATTAACTAGCTTTCAAAATGGAATACTTTCTTTTACTGATTCTTTACATTCACTTAAAGAATACTTAGTTTTTAATACCTCAGCATATCTGAATCCAAACTTAATTGGATTGATTGAAAATCAAAATATTAGATCTTCTTCAAGTGAAATAGATATGATTATTGTTACTTATCCTGATTTTATATCCTCAGCAAATAGATTAGCAAATTTTCATTTAGAAAATGATAATATTTTATCTTTAGTAGTCACCCCCGATCAAATATATAATGAGTTCTCTTCTGGAATGCAAGATGTTTGTGCAATAAGAGATTTTGTAAAATTTCAATTTACTAAAAATAATTCTTCTCTCAAGTATTTATTACTTTTAGGTGATGGATCATTTGATCCTAAAAATAGAACAGAAAATAATACCAATTTTATCCCTACATACCAATCATTAAACTCAACTCATCCAGTTTATAGTTACGTGACTGATGATTTTTTTGTTTTATTAGATGAAAATGAGGGGTTGTTTAATAATGATTTGGTTGATATTGGAGTAGGAAGATTGCCAGCTAGATCCCTTGAAGAATCAAATATATTTGTAGATAAAATTGAACAATATTCTTCTTCTTCTTCATTTGGAAGTTGGAGAAATGATGTAGTTTTCATTGCAGATGATGGTGATTCGAAAGATGGAAATACTCATATGTGGCAGGCAGATAGTTTAGCTAATCATGTTGCAGATAATTACAAAGACATAAATATTAAAAAAATTTATCTAGATAATTATCAACAGGAATCTACTCCTGGTGGTCCTAGAAGTATGGATGCTCAGACTGCAATAAATAATCAAATAGAATCAGGATCACTTCTTGTAAACTATACTGGTCATGGGGGACCTCTTGGATGGACACAAGAAAGGATATTAGAAATTGATCAAATCAGAAATTGGAATAATATTGAAAATATGCCATTGTTTATGACAGCTACATGCAAATTTTCATATTTTGACAACCCCGATCAAGTTTCTGCAGGAGAGGAGTTATTGTTAAATCCAAATGGTGGCGCAATAGCACTTTTTAGTACAACAAGATTAGTTTACTCTCAGCCTAATTATAATTTAAATACGAAATTCATAGAAAATATTTTCACTACACCTTCAGGAGAATTTCTTAGATTAGGAGATCTTTTTAAAATTACTAAGCAGCAAAGTGGAACTTCATCAAATAATAGAAATTTTATACTGTTAGGAGATCCTGCATTACGCTTAGCGTATCCAAAATTAAATGTTGAAACAATTTCAATTGCAGATACTTTGAAAGCATTGTCTGAAGTACAGGTTTCTGGACAAATTACAACAAATGGTAGTTTAGCATCTAATTTTAATGGAGTCATATATCCTGTTGTCTATGACAAAGAAATAATTAGGACTACATTAGGTCAAGAAAGTTGTACTCCAATGCCATATAGAGACCAAAGTAATATTATTTACAAAGGGGCAGCTTCAGTCGTAGATGGTATTTTTTCATTTAATTTTATTGTTCCAAAAGATATAGCCTACAACTATGCTAATGGAAAAATTTCTTATTATGCTATTGACAATCAACAAAATGTAATTGACGCTAATGGCTCATCTAGTGATTTTGTAATTGGAGGGACAGCTGATAATATCTCATATGATTATCAGCCTGCTGACTTATCCTTATTCATAAATGACACTCTATTTATAAACGGAGGATTAACTAATCAAAATCCTGTTCTATTAGCTTATATTAATGATGAAAGCGGTATAAACACTGTAGGAAACGGAATAGGGCATGACATAACAGCAATATTAGATGGTAAATCATCCAACCCATTTATTTTAAATGACTACTATCAATCAGCACAAGATGATTTTACTAAAGGAAAAATTATATTTCCTATGTTCAATTTAACTCCTGGAGAACATACTCTAACACTTAAAGTATGGGATGTTTTTAATAACTCATCAGAAGAAACAATCACTTTTGTTGTTGTAGAAAATGATTTGATGCAAGTAGATAATTTTATATCTTATCCTAACCCATTTATGTATTCCACTGATTTTTATTTTGAACATAATAAATCAAATCAAATGATCGATTATGTATTAAATATATATTCAGTAACTGGTTCACTGGTTCGAACAATTGAAGAAAAATCTTATTTTAGTCAAGGCTTCAGAGTTGGCCCTATTAATTGGGATGGTAGAGATGATTTAGGTCATCAGATGTCCTCAGGAATTTACATAGCTAGATTAAATATTTCGGATCAAAATAATTTATTTGAGTCAAAGACATCTAGAGTTATACTATTACCAAAATAAATACGTTACCAAAGTATTAAAACAATATATTTGCAAAATTAAAAATCATACAATGAGAATTTTTTTTCTTTTATTATTTAGTTTTTTAACAGTTTATAGTTCATTTTCACAGTCTAATCTTGAGAACGGGATTGGTCAAAATGAGCTTAATACGATAACAACAGCAGTTCCTTTTTTGCTTATTGCTCCTGATTCAAGATCTGGAGCTATGGGTGATGTTGGTGTTGCTACCTCACCAGATTCTTATTCTTTACACTGGAACCCTGCTAAATTAGCATTTTCAGATTCTGAAATTGGAGCTTCAGTTTCTTATGTCCCATGGCTAAGAGCATTAGTTCCAGACATCAATCTATCTTACTTAGCAGGATTTAAAAAAATAAATCAAAATGAAGCGATTGGTTTAGAACTAAGATATTTTTCTTTAGGAGATATTACATTTACTAATGAAGGAGGAGATGTATTAGGCCAGTATAAGCCTCATGAATTTGCAGTCGGATCTTCCTATTCTAGAAAATTATCCGACTTGTTTTCTTTAGCAATTTCAGGAAGATATATTTATTCAAATCTGACGGGTGGTCAATATGCTGGTGCAATAGCTACAAAACCTGGTCAATCTATTTCAGCAGATGTTGCAGCATTTTATAGTAAACCAATTTTTATTGCCGATCAGTCGTCAAATTTAGCAATTGGGGCAAACATATCTAATATTGGAAGTAAAATTTCTTATTCTGAAACTACTACTAGAGATTTTATACCAATTAATCTAAGATTAGGAACAGCTGTATCTACTGATTTTGATGAGTATAATAAGATGTCTCTAGCTTTGGATATAAATAAATTGTTAGTTCCTACTCCTCCTAGATATAATGATGAAGGTCAGATTACTCAAGGAGAAGATCCTGATGTATCTGTTGTCTCTGGTATGTTTCAGTCATTTTCTGATGCGCCAGGAGGTTTTAAAGAAGAAATGAGAGAAATTAATTATTCATTAGGAACCGAATATTGGTATAATAATCAATTTGCAGTTAGGATGGGTTACTTTTTTGAGCATAATACAAAAGGTGGACGAAAGTTTTTTACTTTTGGTTCAGGCTTAAAGTATAATGTTTTTATACTTGATTTTTCATATTTAGTAAATGCAAGCAGAGCAATAAATGGAAATAATCCTCTTGCTAATACTATGCGTTTTTCAATGACTTGGAATTTTGGTAATAACATCTCAAACAATTGATAAATGAATATTAGAACTGGTTTTGGAGTTGATACTCATCAACTAAAGGAAGGTTTTGAGTTAACTATAGGTGGCCTGACCATACCACACAATAAAGGAAGTGTTGGTCATTCTGATGCAGACGTGTTAATTCATTCTATTTGTGATGCGTTATTAGGAGCTGTAAATTTAGGAGATATTGGAACACACTTTCCAGATACTGATATGGAATTTAAAGATATTGATAGTAAAATTTTGTTGTCTGAGGTTATGAAAAAGATTAGAAAAAATGGTTATGAGGTTTCAAATCTTGATTCAACAATATGCTTGCAAAATCCTAAAATAAATAAATACATAAAAGAAATGAAATCAGTACTTTCTAAATGTATGAACATAGAAAGTGACCTTATTTCAATTAAAGCAACTACTGGAGAGAAGATAGGTTTTATCGGAAGAGAAGAGGGTGTTACGGCTTATTGCTCTGTTTTGTTATACAAGTCAATAATAAAATAGCCAGATCATTAATCTGGCTATTAAATTTATGAAAAAGGATTGTTTCTAATGTTTTGATAGATAGTCAGCTACACTTTCATGTGTTTCATTCATCGCTTCATCTCCTTTTTCCCAATTTGCAGGACAAACTTCTCCGTGTTCTTGATGATGATGAAGTGCATCTACCATTCTAATAGCTTCATCAACGTTTCTTCCAAGAGGGAGGTGGTTTACTAATTGATGTTGAACTATTCCATTTTTATCAATAATAAATAAAGCTCTAAAAGCAATCATTGGACCAGTTGCAACCATATTTTCATTTTCGTCCACTTCATAATCTCCAAAAAGGACATCATAGTTCATGCTAATCGTCTTATCTATATCTGCTAAAATAGGATAATTTATACCCTTAATACCCCCATTATCCTTATCAACTTGTAACCATCCCCAATGTGATTGCTCTGTATCTGTTGAGCATGCAATTAACTGTACATTTCTTTTTTCAAATTCTTCAATTTTTTCTTGAAAAGCAAATAGTTCAGTTGGACATACAAACGTAAAATCTTTTGGGTAAAAGAAAAGAACTATAGTTTTTTTACCTAGAAATTGATCAAGAGAGTAATTGTCAACAATTTCGCCCCCATTTATTACCGCTTTGGTTGAAAATAAAGGAGCTTTTTTTCCTACTAATACTGCCATTTTATAAATTTTAATTTATTAATTAGTTATTATCACAAGCAAAATTACATTAAATTTAATTAGTGACGTATATTTTGAAGTATAAAATCAGCTCTTTTATGAATTGAATGTTTTGGAATTTTGACAATATTAAATCCATATCTTTTATATGTATTTATCAAATGAAATTCAATATTTATTGCCTTATTAATATCTTCAAGTCTTTCGTTGTCATTATGATAAATTTCTTTCCAAAAAGGAGTTAAAAAAACGTTAGTATTGTAATACGATTTTTTTAAGCAACTTTGAATTGTTTTACTTGGTTTTATATTATTAGCTGATAAGTATGCTATACTATCGAAAACACCTCTGTCAAAAAAACATGTTTTTTCCGAAGGACTATTAATTAACTTATTTTTTCTTAACAAACATACTTTATTTTCAAATGCCATTTGATTTTTCCAAGGAAGAATGTCTCCATTATTTTTAAGTTCATTTTCAATTATTTCTCTAGAATTTTCTTTAATACAGCAGTATCCTCTCTTTAAAAGCTCATTAATTATTGAAGTTTTTCCAGTTCCAGGTGCACCTGTGATAATGTATTTGTTATTTTTAGCATGATGAAACATTTAAATCAATTTTAGATTTCTTAAACAGATTTACAAATTAAAATAAGTCTATCTGATTTTTTTTCGTCAAATTTTTCCAAATTATAATTACCAAAAATATTTACTACTTTCATATTTGCGGCACTTAAATAATGCTCAAAGTTACTCAATCCAAGAGCTCTAACTTTTTCTATGTAGTTGTATGTTTTTTTGTTATCAGTAAATGATATTTTTTTATAAATTTTAGAATTGTCAAAACTTCTTTCAATTTTAAAGTCAATACCATCTATTTTTTTTTCTTCTTTATAAATAAGATGATTTTTAACTTTTATTATATTTAAAAAGTCAATAATTAAAATTCCATTTTTTTTTAGACTACTTGTAATTGACTTGATTGCAATTAACTCATCGTTTTCACAATCAAAATAACCAAAAGAGGTAAATAAATTTGTTATTACATCAAATTCTTTTGACTTGAAAGGAATTCTCATGTCGTGAACGAAGAATTTTAATCCGATCTTTTCATTTTTTTTTGCATGATTAATACTATTAAATGAAATATCGATTCCATTTACAATCATATTTTTTTTATGAAAATAGTATGCGTGCCTTCCTTTTCCGCATGCAACATCTAGAATTTTTGAATTCTTTTTTATTTTAAGATGTTTAATTAAATTATCGATGAAAAATTGAGCTTCTTTATCATCTCTGTTCTTATACAAAATATGGTAATAAGGTGAATTAAACCAATCAGTATACCAATTCATTTTTTGATATTTTGTCTTACAACTTCAAATAAAATTACACCTGTTGCAACTGAAACATTCAGAGATGAAATTTTTCCTTGCATTGGAATCTTTACTTTGTTGTCACATATCTTAAGTAATTCACTTGAAATCCCATCTTCTTCAGAGCCAACTACTATTGCTAACGGACTAGTATACTTTATACTATAAATTGAATTTTTTGCTTTTTCAGTACAACCTAGAATATGTAATCCGCTATCTTTAAGAAATTGTAAGCTTAATTTCATATTCCATGTTCTACAAATTTTAATGTGTTGTAATGCTCCAGAAGAAGTTTTAATTGCATCTGAATTAATTGCTGCAGCATTTTGTTCTGGAATAAGTATCGCATTAACACCTGCACATTCAGCAGTTCTACATATTGCGCCAAAATTTCTCACATCTGTGATTCTATCAAGAACTAAGATAAGGGGATTTTCTCCATTTTCATAAATTTCGGGCACTACATTTTCTATTTTATAAAAATTGATCGGTGAAATAAATGCAACAACCCCTTGATGATTTTTTTTTGTTATTCTATTGATTTTTTCTAGAGGAACATGTTTGTAGTTGATTCTATTTAACCTAACTAATTTCCATAAAACTGCAAAAGAATCATTATGTAATCCCTTTTGTATAAATAATTTATCAATAGTTTTCCCACTTTTAATCGCCTCAATTATTGAATTAATTCCAAATATGTAATTTCTTTCTCTACTCATCAATAACTGGTTTTTCAATAACTTTTGGATCAAAATTGATTGTATTTTTACCTGCAGAAATTTTTGTTATATCTTTATCAATTTTATTGAATTCCTTGGAAGAATTGTTGTAATGATTTACTGCTGTCGTTATTGTCTTTCCTAAACTTTCATGAACCTTTTTGTAAGCATTTAAATGATTGTTTAACTTGTCAATATTTTTCATAATGTCTTCAATTGACCTTTCCACTTTCATATTATGAAGAGCTTTGACGGTAATTTGTAACATTGGGAAAAGACTCATAGGTGAAACAATCATTACTTTTTTTGAGTAAGCAAAAGAAACTAAGTCTTTTGAATTTATTTTTAATGATCCGACCCTACTGTTTAGTAAGTCTTGATAAAGTCCATCTGCGGGAATAAACATGTAAGCATAATCTGTAGTTTTTTCACTAGTTCTAATATATTTGGCTGTTTCTTCAATTCTTTTTTTTATATCTTCTTTAAACATTTTTTCTAAGTTCACAATTTCGTTTTTATCCTCGCTTTCAATCATCCTATTATAGTTGTCTAATGAAAATTTTGCATCAATTGGTATTACAAAATCTCCAACCCTAACGATCGCATCTACTATTTCGCCATTTTTAAACTGATACTCCATCTGAAATAGTGATGGAGGTAAAACATTCGCCAGTAAATTTTCAAGTTGAATTTCTCCTAAAATACCTCTTTGTTTTTGGTGACTTAGTATTTTTTCTAGTGTTTTCATTTGGTTAGCAAATCCCAGAACTTGTAGATTTGTTCCTTTTATTTTTTCTAATTCTGATGTTACTTCTTTTATAACTTTATTTGATGATTCAAATTGTTTTTGAATATCTTGTTTTGAAGTACTTTGAAAAGTCATTATTTCTTTGTTGATCAGTGATAGCTTTTCTTCAATCTCAGTTCTTCCTTTGTCTGATTTGTCTGACATTTCTTTTCTTACTTCTTGAATTTCTTTTCTTAAATTTTCATTTAAATTTAAGAGAAATTCGTTCGACGATGAGTTGTCTGATTTTTTATTCAGATTAAAATAAATTAATGAAAATCCAATTGTAATTAAAAGTATAATTATGTATTCCATTTTTATGGGATTTAATAGAATCACGAAATTATTAATTAAGAATTGACTTACAAGTTATTTCAATATTTATTTTAAAAATAATTTTTTATTCTATTTTGATGTAAATCCATCTGTTGCCCATGATATTGAATTATTGTGATGCCTCAAAAGGTATTTATTAGTTTTTGAGAAATGATTAGATTTTAGGAATCCTCTATGTGCAGAAAAAGGAGATGGATGAGATGTTTTTAGAATTAAATGTTTTTTTTCATTTATTAAAATTTCTTTTTTTTGAGCATAAACTCCCCATAATAAAAAAACTAATTTATCTTTTTTTAAAGACAGTTTTCTGATAATTGTATCAGTAAATTTTTCCCATCCAATATTCTTGTGAGATATCGGAGAATTTTCCTTAACTGTTAAAACAGTATTTAAAAGCAAAACTCCTTGCTTAGCCCAAGACTCTAAGTTTCCATTAGTTTGTCGAGGTATATTTAAATCTATTGATAAAGCCTTAAAAATATTTTTCAATGATGGAGGCTGTTTTGTTTCTTTTGGAACTGAAAAAGCCAAGCCATTTGCTAGTCCATTAGAATGATAAGGGTCCTGACCTAGAATTATAACTTTTGTATTTTTAAATGTTGTTAGTTTTAGAGCTTTAAAAACATTTTCTTCTGATGGAAAAATATTTTGAAAATTTCTTTCTTTTTCAATTTGATTTAAAGTAGCCAGAAGATCATTGCTTTCTAGCTCTTTTTTTAATATTTTGTCCCAATCATTGTTTAATTTAACTGTGTTAGTATTTTTCATCATTAAAAATTGACATAAAAATGATAAAAAAAAATAATATTATTGTCATATAAAAATATGTATTTTTGTAAAAAAAAAATGAGGATAAAAATTTTATATATTTTACTTGTGTTGTTTTCTATAATAATCTCTTCTTGCGGGGTTTATCATGAGCCTTGTGAAGGAGTTTCAGAAGTCCAAATCATCAGGTCTAATTCTTAATATTTTGACAACGATTACAAAAAATATTAAAAAACCTAAATGGCTTAAAGTCAAATTACCAACAGGAGAGGCATTTAAAAAGGTTAGAGGCATAACTAAATCCCACAATTTACATACAATTTGTCAAAGTGGAAACTGCCCAAATATGGGAGAATGTTGGGGTGCTGGAACTGCTACTTTTATGATTTTAGGAAATATATGTACTAGATCTTGTGGTTTTTGCAATGTTACTACTGGACGGCCACTAGCTGTGGATAAATTAGAACCATTAAAAGTTGCAAATTCTATATATTTAATGAAGATAAAACACGCAGTTATAACTTCTGTAGATAGAGATGATTTAGATGATGGGGGAGCGAGTATATGGGTAGATACAATAAATGCAATTAGAAAAAAGAGTCCAAAAACAACTATGGAAACTTTGATTCCTGATTTTAAAGGTAATTTGAATGATGTTTTTCAAATAGTACAAGCAGCTCCAGAAGTTGTCTCACACAACATGGAAACAGTTAGAAGACTCACTAAAAAAGTAAGAATTCAAGCACGGTATGATAGAAGCCTTCAGGTTTTAAAATATCTTTACGAATCAGGTATTAAAACTAAATCTGGAATTATGGTAGGGCTTGGAGAAAATGATCAAGAGGTTATTGAGACGATGCAAGATTTGAGAAATGTTGGAGTTTCAATAATGACAATAGGTCAATATTTGCAGCCCTCAAAAAAACACTTGCCAGTTGTAGATTTTATATCTCCTGAAAAATTTGCTGAATTCAGGGACATTGGTTTGTCACTTGGATTTAGACACGTAGAAAGTAGTCCTTTGGTAAGATCGTCTTATCATGCAGAAAAGCATATTTCTTAGATAATCAAGTAGTTAGATTTTTTTTACTCATTTGGCGGTTTTTTTCATCATAAATTTTATATTTGTAAAATATAAAGTTAATAAATTATAAACCCTATGAATAATAAATTTTTACTTCTTATAGTTAGTTCATTTATATCTGTAGTTTCATTTGCTCAGTCCTGTGCAACATATGAAGGTTCTCTAGATGAACAAATGAAAAAATATCCTAATTTTTATGAAAGCTTAGAGGATAAAAATACTGAGCTACAATTGAATTATAACAAAATATTAAGTAGATTTTCTAATGCAAAAACACAAAATGGGGTACGAATTATTCCTGTTGTGGTTCATGTAATTCATGATTTGGGGAATGAGAATATTTCAGACGCATCTATACAGGGAGCTCTGGATATATTAAATGCAAACATTAACGGACAGGGAGCAAATTTTTTGAATAATACACCAGATATATTTGCCGCTGTTAGAGGAGAAGCGAAAATAGAATTTAGACTTGCAAAAATTGATCCTTTAGGAAATCCTACAACTGGAATTAACAGAGTTAGGTCTTCTTTAACAGATCAGCCTGAACCTAGAGATGCAGTTAAATCTTTAAGTTACTGGAATTCTTTTCAGTATTTTAATATATGGACAGTAAAGAGGTTTGCTCCTCAAGATGATGGAAATACTTTGCTTGGGTATGCTCAGTTTCCAAATACTGGATCAATGTCAACCGATGGTGTTGTTTTACTCTCCAGCCAAATGGTTAGTGGTGGAACATTAACTCATGAAGTTGGTCATTGGCTTGGGCTTAGACATACATGGGGAGATTCTGATTGTGGAGACGACGGTATTAAAGATACTCCGCAAGCTAGGGGGCCTAACTACGGTATAACATTAGCTAATTTTCCTTATCATGTAGGACTTGCACCTCCTCCTCCTATAACTGGACCTTGGGGTTGTGTCGCTGATTCTTTAAATCCAGCTGGAGAGATGTTTGTTAATTACATGGACTACTCTAGTGATGCAGCAGTCACTATGTTTACTAAAAACCAAGTCGACGTTATGAATATAACTCTAGATGGAGAGTTTGACTCTGAAACAGGTCAGTCAGGAATAGGATTTAGAGAATACATGTGGTCAGAAGAAAATATTATCGCAACGGGTACAGCAGATGGTTTTACTGTTCCAACATGTACTCAAGAAGCATCGTTTGTTATTACTAGTGGAGATCCATCAATTTGTGAGGGAGAAGCTCTTGTTTTTAGAGGGAATAAGACTATGTTTGGACAGGGAAATGTTTCTTCATTTGTTTGGGATTTTGGTGATAGCACAGTTGATAATAGTGGAACTAATTTTGTTTCTCATACATATAATAATTCAGGTCAGTATGATGTTACTCTGAGTATAGAGTATGCCGAGACAACTGAATCTAGAGCAAATAATTTAGCTGATCTTGATCTTTCTTCTGCTTCTTCTTATGATTCTATCGTTGAAACTCTTATTGTTCAAGGAAGTTTGCAGGAATTGAATGACATGGGAGCAACAAATATTGAGCTGTTTATGGATGAAGGAGGTTATAGTTTAGGTTCTTATTGGATTAGAAATCAACTTAATATTGATTCTCTAACTGATGCAACATTTATAGATACTTTTAATGTTCAAAAGATTGAAGATCAGTTTATTATTTATATTAGTGATAATTTAGCAGCTCCAGATACAGTATATACCAGTGACGATAGTTCTTCATTCCTCTTAATTGACAGTGATAACTTATCAGCTCAAGACTTGCTTACTCTTCAAACACCAGAGTTTGCTGCTGATTCTTCTCAAATTTATACCTCTGATTTTTATGTTGATTATTTGGATTCAATTGTTGATTACAACTTTTATTATGATACTACTGTAATTAATTTTTTAACTTACATAGATAGTACATATTTAACTGCTGATGACTCTACACTTTTACTTAGTTCTGATTCATCGTGGTTCCAAGACGGTTTGTTAAACTCTACTGACTCAATACGAGTATATTTTGCACAATTTAATATGGATTCTGTTATTACTGTGTCTGTTAATACAGATACAACTACTCTTTCTCCTTCAGATGCGTTAATGTATAATACGGCTGACAGTGTATGGACAGTCAATGCTTTTCAAGGATGGGTAGATACAGTAAGAATATACGATGGGGCTCATTTTTACACTAAGTATAATGGCTATTTTAAAGATACACTTTTTTATAGAGGAGAAATTGAAAAAGTTACATATGTAGCGTATTATGAAAACGTTTGCACATCTTCTGTAACTAAAGAAGGTCTTGTGACTGTAAGTAATCCTAATTCTTCGACTGTACCAACTGATGATACATATAGTTTTGAAACCCCTGAAGAACTTAATGGAGATTGGGTGCTGAAACCATCAACTAATGTAGAAAGTTTATGGAGTTTTAATTCTGGAGAGAATACTTCATGGGTTTGGGAAGAAAATGTTGGTAAGATAGGTTCTGCATCTATAAAGGTTGATAAAGACAATATGTTAGTAGGAGTATCTACTGAAATTATTTCTAAATCTTATAATTTAAGTTCTTTTACTTCTCCTGCAATAAAATTTTCTTGGGCAGGAGCAGCAGTTAATACATTTCCTGTTAATGAATTAGTTGTTACTTATTCTGATGACTGTGGAGAATCATGGAAAAGTTTAGGCACACTTGATCCAGTTTTATCAGCAAACTCTGGAATATATACAACCAATTTTAAGCCAACTCTTGATGAGTGGAATGATACAATTATGACTAAAACACAGTTGAAAAATCCAAATATTAGATTTAAATTTGAATATGTAGTTAATGGAAGATCAAATAACTTTTATTTAGACAATATAATGATTGGGGAAGCTTCAACTTTAATAGATAATAATTTTGGTATTAATTCAAGATTGTCAGTATCTCCAAACCCATCTTTGGGTAATTCTATTATAAATTTATATAATTTGTCTAACCAATTTGTTGAGGTAAATGTTGTAGATGTTCTTGGGTCTAAGGTCAAACAATTATTTTCAGGGCAAGCAATTAGTGATTATCAAGAAATAGATGCGGATTTATCTAAATTAAGAAAAGGTGTTTATTTTATTAATGTAATTAGTAAAGGAAATACAATTTTAACTGAAAAAGTGATTTTGAGATAATTTAAATTTTAAATTTCATTAACTCTAATTTGCCGTTTTTAATCTTAGCATAAGTGAAGTGAGATATCCAATCTCCTAAATTAATATATTTCGCTTTTTCATCTATTTTCAATTCTAGAGGTAAGTGCCTATGCCCAAATATATAGAAATCTATAGGGTGTTTTTTTTGTAGTTCACAGCTATATAGATATAGTATCTCATTCTTTTTTGAAATATGTTTATTTGTGATTTTTTTTCTACTTAATTTACTCCATTTGTGCGCGATAGATAAACCAAGATCAGGATGAATTAGATAGAAAAGAAATTTTGATATTGAAGAAGTGAATATTTTTTTTAAAAATTTATAAAAATAATCTCCTCGTCCAAGCCCATCACCGTGACTAATAAATATGTCTAATCCGTCAGCTTTAACAATTTTACTTTTATGATGTATTTTAACTCCTATTTCATGTTCTAAATAATCCTTCATCCATAAGTCATGATTACCAACATAAATATGCACTTCAGTTCCATTATTTATAATTTCAGCTAGTTTTGCTAAAAACCTAATATTTCCTTTTGGAACAACTTTTTTATATTCAAACCAGAAATCAAAAATATCACCTAATAGATATATTTTTTTGGCGTCAGATTTAATAAAATCGAGCCATTTTATAACTAATTTCTCTCTTTTAAGACTATTATGTTGTTCTAAATGTCCTAAATGAAAATCAGAAGCAAAGTAAATGTTATTTTTATTCGAATTTTTTTTCAAGTTCTTTTACTAATAATTGATTTGTTTTTTTTGGATCTGCTTTACCTTTAGATAATTTCATAACTTCTCCCATAAATAAACCTATTAATCCTTTTTTCCCATTTTTATATTCTTCTACTTTTTTAGGATATTTTTTAAGTGTATCATTAATGAATTTTTTTATTTCATCTTTATTGTCTTCAATAATAAGATTATATTTAAATGCTATATCTTTTGGAGATTCTTTAGAGCTAATCATTAATGGGATAATCTTTGATGATGCATTTGAATTACTTACTTTACCTTCTTCAATCATTTTGATTAATTCAGATAAATTATATGGATTAACTTTTATCTCATCAATATCTTTTGCATTTTCATTTAAGTAAGATCTAATACTTCCGTTTACTAAATTTGATGCTAATTTATAGTTGTTAGTAAGCTTACAAACCTCATTAAAATAGAGTGCTATTTTTTTGTCACTAACTAATATGTTTGCGTCGTAATCAGAAAGTTTAAAATCAGTTATAAATTTTGATTTCAATTCATTAGGTAACGGCGGTAGCTTTTGTTTAATACTTTCTATGTAATTTTTTGAAACATAAAAAGGTGGAATGTCTGGTTCTGGAAAATACCTGTAATCATTCGCTTCTTCTTTATGTCTCATAGATACAGTTGAGTTATTAGCAGCATTAAAGCTTCTTGTTTCGTGAACAACTTTATTTCCATTTTCAATTAAATTGACCTGTCTATTAATTTCGAAATCAATAGCTTTTTTTAAGTTTCTTGTAGAGTTCATATTTTTTACTTCAACTTTAGTTCCAAATTGTTTGCTATTTTTTTTCATTACAGAAATATTAGCATCACATCTCAAAGAACCTTCTTCCATATTTCCATCACATATTTCCAAATAACGAAGTAATTTGCGAACTTCATTAACGTATTGATAAGCTTCATCTGCACTGTTTATTTCTGGCTCAGAGACAATTTCTACAAGGGGAACACCTGCTCGATTAAGATCAATAAGAGTATTGAATGGATCAATATCATGTATAGACTTTCCAGCATCTTCTTCCATATGAATTCTTGTTATATTGATTTTTTTAGTTTGTCCTGATTCATTAATTAATGAAATATGTCCACCTGTACAAATTGGAGTTTTATCCTGTGTAATTTGATATCCTTTAGGAAGGTCTGCATAAAAATAATTTTTTCTTGCATATTCATTTTTTTCAGTGATTTTACTTCCAACAGCTAAACCAAGTTTTACTGCATATTCTATTACTTTTTCATTTACTTTAGGAAGTGTGCCTGGATGTGCTAGTGATATAACTGATGTTTTTGTATTTGGAGATGCTCCATATATATTTTCATCTGGTGAATAAGCTTTAGTTTTTGTATTTAATTGAGCATGAATTTCTAGACCAATAATTGGTTTATATTTTTCAGTTAAGTTCATTTTTCAAAATTAGTTTTCCTTGTTTAATACAATCATTGTTTAACATGAGTTCGTAAAAATACAAACCATCGGCTAAATTTCCTATATCAATAGTGTTTTTAGTATTTTGATTTATAAAACGATCTAAAACTCTTTGACCAAACATATTATATATATATAATTTATTTGCTTGCCCTGTGATTGTAATTTTTTGTTGTGATGGATTTGGATAAAGAGAAATTAATTGGTTTTGTTCCGAAATTGTATTTATGTTTCCATTAACTCTGAAAATATAAAGTCCTGTTTGCATATCTGAAACGATAATATTTCCTGAAGGAAGAAAAGGGTATACTCCCCATGCTCCTTTATAGGAATTATGATCTAATGGTAAATATGTATCATACATAAATTCCTGTGTTGGATTACTAGGGTTAGAAATATCAAATATTCTAATACCATCGTGATAATATGGAATATATACATAATTATCTTTTATAATTCCATTATGAGCCATAGATTGGGGATCTACACCAGAGTTGAATGTAGATATAACAGTTATGTTACTAACGTCACTTACATCTAAAATTTTAACATCGTAACCATGATTCTCATCTTGCATTACATAAATATTTCCATTATTGCTTAACCATCCAGAATGATTATATCCAGCATCAGGATATGAGGTTAAAGATCCAAGGAATAATGGTTGATCTCCTAATTGATTTACAGTAGAAAAATCTAAAATTCTTAGTCCTTGATTACCACAATTTAAAAAAGCTGAATCATTTCTAACAAATGCATCATGAACATGTCCCACATCATTGTAAGAAAAAATTAGCTGTGGGTCAATTGGATTTTGTAAATCATATACATCCATGGCAGAATTAGAAGCACACGCATACATTTTAGCAGTTGCTGTGTCAATAAAAATATTATGAGCTTTAGTAAAAAGAATATTTGAATCGTATACTATGTTAACAGAATTTGGTAAGTTGGAAATATCAATAATTTGAAGAGTTGATGTATTTCCTTCATCACATACTGCATATAAATATCCATTGTAATCGTGATAATCTCTGTGGATAACACCACCTCCCGTATACCCCCCCTGAACAAAGTCAATCTCATAAGCATTCTCAGGATCAGTTATGTCAAAAAAATGTGTACCAGCAGTTGATCCAATGATAGCTATTTCATGGTCATTTATATAAACACCCCAACATTCATTATATATATTGTCATATGCCCAAGAACCAACTAAACTTGAGTCTTGCCAATTATATAGGAGAGAGGCATTTTGTTGTGAATAGGAGTTAGTAAATAATAAAATTAAGAGTATTAAATTAAATATTTTTTTCATTTGTTTTCGATTAATTTTTTAAAAATCAGTGTTAATAGCGGTTCAGTTTTTTCAGCAATCTTTTGTATTTTTTCATGACTAACTTCTTCGATTTTTCCTGGAACTCCTAGATCAGTAATGACAGAAATAGCAAAACAAGGTAAATTCATATGTCTTGCAATGATTACTTCTGGAGTTGTTGACATTCCAACTGTGTCTCCTCCAATAACTCTCATATATTTATACTCAGCTGGAGTCTCTAAAGTAGGACCGGTAAGTCCAACATATACTCCCTTTTTTATTTCAATACTATAGTCTTTTGCAATTTTTTCAGCTTTTTTAATGAGTTTTTCACAATAAGGTTTGCTCATGTCTGGAAATCTAGGTCCTAGTGTATCTATATTTTCTCCTATGAGAGGATTTGGAATTAGATTAATATGATCATTTATTATCATTAAATCACCAATATTAAATGTTGGATTTACTCCACCACTAGCATTTGATATTAAAAGAGCTTTAATTCCTAAAAGCTTCATTACTCTTACAGGTAAGGTAATTTTATTTAAATCATAGCCTTCATAATAATGAAATCTTCCTTGCATAGCAATTACTTTTTTCTTTCCAAGTATACCTAGAATAAGTTTCCCTTGATGACCTTCAACTGTAGATGTAGGAAAATTTGGAATATTTGTATATGAAATCGAGTGTTTAATACTGATTTCAGAAACTAGACTGCCTAGTCCTGTTCCGAGGATGATTCCATATTCAGGGCTAAAATTTGTAGTTTTTTTGATATACTCTGTGGCTTCTTTAATCTTCTTTAACATGACTTAGTATTTGTTTTATAAATTTTTCTTTATTATCTAATCTGACTTCAATAGGTAAATAGTATAAAATATTTTTTTTAATTAATGAGTCAAATTGTTTTATTTTGATCATATCTTTTTCAGTAGTTAATATGATTTTTTTTTCGTTTTTATCTTCATAGAAAGCATCTAATATTGTATTAATATCTTTTTCTGTATATTTATGGTGATCAGAAAATTTAATTAGATTAAATTTTATATTCTCTTTTTCCAAATATTTTAATATATAGTTAACATTAGCTATTCCAGTTACTAGAGTTATACTATAATCAGAGTTAATTTTAATTTCTTGATTTCCAAAAAAGGGTTTCAAGTTAAGGTATCTTACAGACGAAAAAAAACATTTTTGATGATCTCTTAGCTTAAGAGATTCTATGATATTTTCTTTTTCTTTTTTATTAATATCTTTTTTTGTGTTTGTAATTATAACAATATCTGCTCTGTTTGCTCCATATTTGTTTTCTCTTAGTTTTCCGGCAGGAAGGACCTTATCATGTATATATAAGTTATCGAGTGGACTTAATATTACATTAATTTTAGCTTTGATTTTTCTATGTTGGAAACCATCATCTAAAATAATTAAATTAGTTTCTGGGTAATCGCTTAGTATTTTAACTATTCCTTTATTTCTATCTTTTTCAACAGCAACAATGGCTTGTGGATTTTTTTGTTTTAGCAACAATGGCTCATCACCTACTAATTTGGGTTTGCTTGTAACATCAACATAATTAAATTTTTTTGTTTCTCTTTTATATCCTCTACTCAAAATAGCTATTTTAAAATTTTCTGAAAGAAGTGAACATAAGTAATCTACGTGTGGTGTTTTTCCAGTTCCTCCAACACTCAAATTGCCAATACAAATAATTGGAACATCATAACTTTTTGTTTTTATCAATTGTAAATCAAATAATTTATTTCTAATACTGGTGATAAGATTATAAACATATGATAGTATATTGAGAAAAACACTCATGATACAAAGATAATCTTTTGTTATAATATTGTTTTGTATTTTTGAAAAATGAAAATAAAAGATTTTACAAATTTTTTAGAAGATATTGCTCCTTTGTCTCTTCAAGAGGATTATGATAATAGTGGTTTAATTTTTGGGAACTATAACGATGATGTTAAAGGTATACTCGTAACATTAGATTGTACTGAAGAGATTGTTGATGAAGCTATTAACTCAAATTGTAATTTAATAGTTTCGCATCACCCTTTAATATTTCAAGGTATTAAAAAGTTAAATGTAAACAACTATATCCATAGAACGGTTATTAAAGCTATTAAAAATAATGTAGCTATCTATTCAATGCACACAAATTTAGACAACATAATTTTAGGTGTTAATTCAAAAATTTGCGATCGCTTAAATCTTGTAAATTGTAAAATATTGTTACCAAAAAAAAATAGCTTAAGACATTTGGTGTTTTATTCTCCTCATTCACATTCTTTAAAAATCAAAGAAAAATTGTTTAGTTGTGGAGCTGGTCATTTAGGAGCATATAGTGAATGTAGTTTTTCTTCTAAGGGAATAGGATCCTACAAACCTTTAGATAATAGTAATCCTTTTTTAGGTAAAAAGAAAAAACTTCATAATCAACCTGAGGATAGGATTGAAATGTTATTTCCCAGTAATGTAGAAGGAAAAGTAATTGCTGCTTTGAAAAAAGAACATCCTTATGAAGAGGTTGCATATCAAATTTATAATATTGAAAATAAGTATCATAATATTGGATCTGGTATGATTGGAGAGTTAAAATTTCCTCAAAAACCTTCTGATTTTTTAAATGATTTGAAGCTAAAAATGAAAACAAATTGTATAAGATATACAACAACTAATAAAAATAAAGTGTCAAAAGTTGCTGTTTGTGGTGGTAGCGGGAAGTTTCTTTTAAAGCATGCAATTAAAGAAAAAGCAGATATCTATATTAGTTCTGATTTTAAATACCATGATTTTTTTGAAGGTGAAAATGATATTATTATTGCGGATATCGGGCATTATGAAAGTGAACAATTCACAAAGGAATTGATTTATGATCTTCTTATTGAAAAATTTCCTAAGTTTGCAATCCAAATATCCAAACATAATACAAACCCAATAAATTACAAATAATGGCAAAAAAATCAAGTACTAATAAGAGTTCTATTGAAGATCAATTAAAGGCACTGCACCAACTACAAGTAATCGATACTAAAGTTGATAAAATAAGAATTATTAGAGGAGAGTTGCCACTTGAAATTGAAGATTTGAATGATTCTATTTCTGGATTGAATACAAGGTTAGAAAAGTTTGAAGCTGAATTAAAAGATATAAAAGACGAAATTGTTGCAAACAAAAATACAGCGGAATTAGCAAATGAAGCTATAGAAAAATATGAAGAGCAACTTAAGAATATTAAAAATAATAGAGAATATACTTCTTTAACTAAGGAGATTGAGTATCAAAAAATTGAAATTCAGATTGCTGATAAAAAGAAAAGTCAAAACGAAGCAAATGTTTTACATAAAAATGAAATAATTTCCGCCTGTAAAGAACAAATTAATGAAAAACAGGAGGAATTGAAATTAAAGTCTGCTGAGCTAAATGAAATTGTTTCAGAAACTGAAAAAGAAGAAAAAGAATTACTTGCTGATTCTAAAAAAGCAGAAAAGATTATCGAAGATCGTTTATTAGCTGCTTATAAAAGAATAAGAAGCAAAGTTCATAATGGCCTTGCAGTTGTTTCTATTGAAAGAAATTCCTGTTCAGGTTATGAAATACCACCACAGATGCAGATTGAAATCAAAACACATAAAAAAGTTGTTACATGTGAGCATTGTGGAAGAATTTTAGTTGATGCTGAAACTTTGGAGCAAAAAAAGTAGCTAAATTCTTTTTTAATTAGATCATTTACTAATATCTCAGTCCAACTGTAAATAAAAAATTGTGGTTAGTATTTACTAAACGAGTAGCATCAACATAGCCTCCCCCGTATAAGGAAGTTTGATTTTCACCTTGATTCAATACATATGCAAAATCAAAGTAATAATTTCCATTGTTAACTCCAATGCCGTAACTATAATTCTCTCTTGAAAAATCATAATTTTTATATGCACTTCCAAATTTAGCGTAACCTACTCTAAAAACTAATGGAGAGATTTTTAGTTCAGCACCTATTTTTATATTTTCGGTATTTTGGTATATCGAGGATATGATTTGATTTTCAGTATCAAAATTATTAGTGAAAAATTCGGCAGAACTATAATCAATATATTCAAGCTCTGCAGCAATTAGTATATTTGTTATTGTTGTAGATGCACTAATACTAGATTTAAAAGGAGTAATCAAATCATAACTGAATGGGTTTAAATATCCCATTGAGTATTCTAATGTACTATCTTTGAAAAATGCTGTTGTAGAAGTGTTATAATCTTCTTCAATTGAGAAAAATGTTGGAGTATGTAAGGATCCTCCTATTTTTATATTTTCAGCAAGTCGGTAGATTGCTCCAATCTTAAGATTTATACCATTTCCATATGCAACAATTTCTTCTGATAATAACATATTCCTTAAGTTATTACTAGTGTCATTTTCTATTTGTTCAATATATTCAGAATATTCATAGTAATTTATAGTAGGTACTCCGACAGTTGCACCAACATATAGTTTGTCCTGGTAAGATGCTCCAACAGTAAAAATAAATTCAGTCATATCTCCAGATGATCTAATATTTTTTGTTTGCAATCTAGATGTATTAGCAAAATTTGAAACATACTCTCCGTCAATCAGTTGATTTCCTTGGTATAAAGGGTCAATTAGATAAGTGTTCCAAGCCATTTGAGAGTAAGTATCTGCTAATCCATTAGTTAAGTCATTGTTTGAGACTTCGTTTGTAAGATCAATAATTCTATCGATTATTGAATTATTCTCGTTAAATGATTGAATTTTGATGCTATTGTCATAATTAGATAATTGATTCCATCCGATTCCAATATTAAATCTTTTCCATGGCGAGTCTTTTTTAGCAATACTTAAGATTAGTCCAAGATTTCCTAACTTCATTGCAGATTTATAGTCAATATTTGAATAAGATTTATTGTATGATTTTGTACTATTAAAATTTATTATAGGTGTGAATGATATTTCAGAAAATTGATACATACCTATTCCTGCTGGATTTTGACTTAGTGCAGAAAATTCACCACCTAATGCTCCAAATGCCCCCCCCATTGAAGAGAATTTAGCCGAACCTGTTAAATTATAAGTTGAATATCTAAGTGCATCTACTTCATTTTGAGCCTCTACTCTAAAGCTAAAAATACTGCTGAATATGAGTAGAAAATATAATGTTTTTTTTGTCATTTTTATCTTGGTTTAGAACTCCTTCCTCTATTATTTCCAGTTGATCTGTTATTAGATCTGTTATTAGATCTGTAATTAGATCTGTTATTAGATCTGTTATAATTTGAGTTAGATTTAAAGTTAGTGTTTCTATTTTTTGAAATGTTATTTTTGTTGATTGATTTTTTGTTTGTTGATCTGTAATTCTTTTCTTTATTTATGTTTAGATCATTTTTACTTTTATCAATATTGTAATTTTTGTTTTGGTAATTATTTTTATTTATTGAATTTTTACTCGAACTTTTAACTTTATTAGAATTCCTAATGTTTATGTTAGATTTTATTGATGTATTATTTTTATATATAGAATTGGTTACATTTCTATCTCTATAATTTGAAGAAATGTTACCTCTATTTCCTGAAATATATGCATTATGGTTATTTAGTAAGTTATTATATGCGTATGGATAGTAATATGAATAACCATAATTGGAGTAATAGTTTCCAAAGTAATACGGTGAATAATAATGATGATAGAATGGAGAATATCCATAGTATGAGTAATATGGAGAGTATCCATAGTTAGCGTAGTACGGAGAATTCCAACTATAGCCTAGATAAATATCGGAGCCAAAATAAAAAGGATCATTATTGTACCAAAAGTAATCTGTATATATTCCAGAGTAATAATTACTGAAAAACATTGGCCTGTGAAATCTCCTTATTCTAGAAGAAATACTGTAGTCATAATAGTCATCATAGCTATAGTTATCATAAACAATTGTTGAGTCTTCATTGTTTTTTTCAAATGAATCTTCATTAGTATTTATATCTTCATATGTGCTAAATTCATTACTAGAAAGGTAATTTGGATCATTATACCGAATATTTGTTGTTGTCACACAAGAAGAAATACAGAATGATGATGTAATAATAAAAAAGTAAAAATAATATTTCATAAAATTAAGTTTTGTCAAATTCAGATGAAGTAATGCTCATTAAATTTATTAGTTTTGTATTGTTATTATCATGTAAACGAAAATATTACTACAAAATTACATTTTTAAAATTAAAATGAAAAAAAAACTTACAACAAGAAGTGAAGACTATGCTAAGTGGTATAATGAAATTGTTCAAGGAGCTGATTTGGCGGAAAGTTCTGCAGTAAGGGGATGTATGGTGATAAAACCATACGGTTATGCTATTTGGGAAAAAATGCAAGCTGAGCTCGATAAGATGTTTAAAGAAACTGGTCACGTAAATGCTTATTTTCCAATTTTTATTCCTAAATCATATTTAAGCAAGGAAGCTGATCATGTTGAGGGATTTGCTAAAGAGTGTGCCATTGTTACACACTACAGATTAAAAAATTCTGATGATGGAAGTGGTGTTGTTGTCGATCCTGATGCCAAGTTAGAAGAGGAACTCATAGTTCGACCAACTTCTGAAACCATAATTTGGGATACTTATAAAAAATGGATCCAATCATACAGAGATTTACCAATTTTAGTTAATCAGTGGGCAAATGTAGTTAGATGGGAAATGAGAACTAGATTATTTTTAAGAACATCAGAATTTTTATGGCAAGAAGGACATACTGCTCATGCAACTAAAAAAGAAGCAATTAAAGAAACTGAACAAATGATTAATGTATATTCAGACTTTGCTGAAAATTTTATGGCAATGCCTGTTGTAAAAGGTATTAAAACTGAAAATGAGAGATTTGCTGGAGCTGAAGAAACATATTGTATTGAAGCTTTAATGCAAGACGGCAAGGCTTTGCAGGCAGGAACTTCTCATTTTCTTGGTCAAAATTTTGCAAAGGCTTTTGATGTTAAATTTACTTCTAAAGAAGGAAAACAAGAACATGTTTGGGCCACTTCATGGGGTGTTTCTACTAGATTAATGGGAGCGCTTATTATGACACATTCTGATGATTTTGGTTTGGTCTTACCACCAAAACTTGCTCCATTTCATGTTGTAATTGTTCCAATTTATAAGAGTGAAGAAGAATTAGAGATAATTTCGAATGTTGTGAAAAAATTAATTAATGTTTTATCTGAACGAAATATTTCTGTAAAATACGATGACAGAAATACACATAAGCCTGGATGGAAGTTTTCTGAATATGAATTAAAGGGCGTGCCTCTGAGATTGACTTTAGGCAATCGAGATATTAAGAACAATACTATAGAAATTGCCAGAAGAGATACATTAGAAAAAAAAGTATATAGTTTTGATAAAATTGAAGAAAAAATTGAATCTATGTTAGATAGTATTCAAGAAAATTTATTAGAAAAAGCTAAAAATTTTAATAACAAAAATTCTTTTACAGTAAATACTAAAGACGAGTTTAAAAAAGCAATCAAGAAAGGAGGTTTCGTTTATGCTCATTGGGATGGAAGTAGAGAAACTGAAGAAAAAATTAAAAATGAAACTAAGGCTACAATTAGATGTATACCATTAGATACAAACAAGATTGAATCAGGTATCTGTCTTTTTTCAGGAAAAGAATCAAAAAGAAGAGTTTTATTTGCAAAAAATTATTAGAAATGAAATCAGAAAGTAAAATTATAGATTTGTTAAATAATAAATCTTCTGTAAAACAAGAGGTTTATCGATTAACGAAGGAGCATTTTGGAGTATTTCAACAAGTGCTAGAAGAAAAAGTAAATCGTTTGAGAGATTGTATAACAAACAAAGCTGTCACAATTTCTTATGAAGAATCAGGTGACTTTGATGCTAAGTTAAAATTTTCTGGAGATACCTTGTTGTTTAATATGCATACTAACATTTTTGACTTTGAGTCATCTCATAAGATTCATAAGACAAAATATATCAAAGATGATAAAATGCGGTCGTTTTGTGGTTTAATTAATGTCTATAATTTTTTATCTGACTCTTTAAAATATAATCGTTTAAATGATGCTGGTTTTTTAATTGCTAGAGTATTTATTAATAAAGATGGACATTTTTTTGTTGAAGGAGAAGATGAATTAGGTTTTTTATATAACGATTTTGTTAAACAAAAGATAACCAGAGATGCAATAAGTGCAATTATTGATTCGTCAATGCTCTTTTCCTTAAATTTTGATTTACAAATTCCAAAATTTAATGATGTTAAAGTTGTTTCCGTTAATGAAGTTATGAGTATTGATAATAGACATAAGATAAAAACTGCAAAAAGGCTTGGATTTAAGTTTTCTAATGAAACTGACGATTAATTTTTTTGTAACAATAAAAAAAAGTATAAATTTGCAAATCTAAATTTTAAAAAATCATTAGCCCCGGTCGTCTAGTGGTTAGGACGCCAGGTTTTCATCCTGGTAACCGGGGTTCGATTCCCCGTCGGGGTACAAAAAAAATAAATATGGCAAATCATAAATCTGCTCTTAAGCGAATTAAACAATCTGAAACAAGAAGATTGCAAAATAAATATAAGCATAAAACTGCTAGAAATGCTGTCAGAGATCTAAAATCAACATCTGATAAAAAAGAAGCAACTAAGTTGTTACCAAAAGTAACTGCTATGCTAGATAAGCTTACAAAGACAAATATTATACATAAAAATAAGGCGGCAAATATCAAATCGAAAATTACAAAGCATGTTAATGCTTTAATCGCCTCAAAAAAAAAATAAGTAAATAATTTAAATTAAAATTTAAGGGCTATTCTAGTAGATTAGCCCTTTTTTTATCATTCTCGTAAATGAAAATTAATAATTTAGGAAAAAAAAATACAATACTTAATGACTTTGTTAGTCAAATTAGAGACATAAATATTCAAAATGACTCTTTAAGATTTAGAAGAAATATTGAAAGGATAGGAGAGATTTTTGCTTATGAAATTAGTAAAGAATTAGATTATATAGAAAAGAATGTGTCTACTCCTTTTGAAAAATTTACTCAATTACTAATTGAAAAAAAACCAGTTTTAATAACATTGTTAAGAGCTGGTCTCCCATTTCAACAAGGTTTGTTAAATTATTTTGATGATTCTAATTGTGCTTTTATTTCAGCATATAGGCATAATACAGATGCTCATAATTTTGATATTAAAATGGAATATGTATCAATGCCATCTATTGATGATAGAGTCGTAATAATTTCAGATCCAATGATAGCTAGTGGTAATTCTATGGTGCTAGCTCTAGAAGAAATTTTGAAAAGAGGAAAACCTAAACATATTCATATAGCGGGAATTATAGCAAGTTCAACAGGCAAAAAATATCTAGAGGAAAATATTACTTTTAAAAATTGTACTTTGTGGTTAGGAGCTGAAGATAGAAAGTTAAATAAGAATTCTTACATAGTTCCTGGACTTGGAGATGCAGGAGATTTAGCTTATGGAAAAAAAAATTGAATATAAAAATATATTTTTTGATTTAGATCGAACACTCTGGGATTTTGAAACTAATTCTCTCGAAGTTTTACAAGAAATATATGATCATTTCAATTTATATGATTTGGGTATAATAAATTGTAAATCTTTTATTTGTCAATACAAAAAAAATAACGAAAGATTATGGAGTTTATATAGAGAAAATAAAATTAATCAGTTGGACTTAAGAAGAGATCGATTTCATTCAACTTTAAAGTTTTATGGCGTTAATAATATTTCTTTATCTGAAGATATTGGTAAATTTTACACTGATGTATGTCCAAAAAAAACAAAACTTTTTCCAAATGTAATTGAATCACTTGATTATCTACATCAAAAATATGATTTACATATCATAACAAATGGCTTTAAGAAAACTCAACATATAAAGTTGACACATTCAAATCTTTTAAAATATTTTAAATTCGTGGTTACATCAGAAGAAATAGGTTGTAAAAAGCCTAATTCAGAAATATTTAGATTTGCTTTGAATAAGGCAAATACAAATAAATTTGAAAGTGTTTATGTTGGAGATGATTTAATTGTTGATATTATGGGCTGTCAAAATTTTGGAATAGATGGAATCTATTTTAATCCTAATAAAAATCAGCACTCTAAAATTGTTAAATACGAAATTCATAACTTTAATCAGCTACAGGATATATTGTAAAACCTGCTTTTTTAAGATCTTTCCAATAACTTGGATATGATTTATTCACAACATCAATATTATTTATTTGAATATCACCATATTTTAAACAAAGAGGAGCAAAGCTCATAGCCATTCTATGGTCTTCGTATGTTTGTATAATCATAGAATTATTTAATTTTCTTAATTCACTATCAACTGCTTTAACGCGACTACTTTCTTTATATTTTAAGTTATTGGTTCCTTTAATGATAGCATTTATTTTTTTAGCATATAAAGTACATTTTATTGGTTGATATAAATCAGGAGTATTTATTAAATTGATTTCTTTTAAGTTTGATTTATCATATTTTTTTTTCGTAAGTAATAATGACGAATTGATAAATTCAGATTTAACTCCGAAATTTTCATATATTTTTTTTACAGCCATATCTCCTTGAAATGAATTCTTTGTTAGATTATTTAGATAAATTTCACAATCTTGACTTAAAGCAGCTATTTCATACCAAAATGAGGCGGCACTCCAATCCCCTTCAATTTTTTCTTCAGAAAAAACAAATTGTTGATTTTTAATTCTAATTGAATTATTTCTCCACTCACTATTGATTCCAAATTTCTTCAATAATTTTAATGTTAATTGTATATATGTTTTAGAAACTAAATTTGTTGAAATATTAATTGTCAGCCCATTTTCTAATGTCGGAGCTATTAATAACAGTGATGATATAAATTGAGAGCTGATGTCCCCTTTGATTTTTACTTCTCCTCCTTTTAATTTTTTTCCATAGATTTTTAAGGGTGCAAAGCCATATTTATCTAAATATTTTATATCAGCACCTAATGAGATAAGTGCATCAACTAAATCTATAATAGGTCTATTATGAATTCGATCAGACCCCTTTAAAATAGACGTTTTCCCTTCTTGGATTGATAGATAAGATGTTAAAAATCTTAGTGATGTTCCCGCATGACCTATATCAATAATTCCATTTTTTTTTAGAGCATTTTGTAAATATATTGTATCATGTGCTGATGAAAGATTTTGTATTTTTAATTTCTTTCCTGTCAAAGAATTAATAATTAAAACTCGATTTGATATACTTTTTGAAGAAGGTAGATCAATTGAACATTTTACTATTTTATCTGTATGAGATATTTTATAATTCATCTTTAGAAATCAAATTATCTGTTGTGCATTTCCCAATTTCTTTTAATAAGGAGAAATTAATTTTATTATTTATGTTTTTTTTGTCATTATCAAGAAAGTTAATTAAATCTTCTTTTCTTGGCATTTTAGGTAGTTCGAAGTTTTTTACAATATAATTAGTAATCTTATTTTTTTCATTAATAGAAATTTTTGAAATTTCAGTTTCAAGAATAATTCCTAGAAAAATTGCTTCTCCATGCAAAATAGAAATATTTTTATTTAAATAATAACTTTCAATTGCATGTCCATATGTGTGTCCAAAATTTAATATTTTCCTAATATTTTTTTCATTTTTGTCCTTAGAAACAATTACATTTTTAATTTGAACACATTTATAAATTATATTATTGATTTCTTCAATTTTAAATTTAAAACTTTGTAGTTCGTCCCATAAATTAATATCATATACAAGTGCATATTTTACAATTTCAGCAAATGCAGATTTGAATTCACGGTTTGGAAGAGTTTTAAGAAACAGAGGATCAATGATGACTGATTTTGGAAAAGAAAATAATCCGATTTGATTTTTTAATCTTTTAAAATTAACACCTGTTTTTCCTCCTATGCTAGCATCAATCATTGCTAAAAGGGAT